>ENA-OQDD01000121-OQDD01000121.1-human-gut-metagenome-genome-assembly--contig:-NODE-121-length-31488-cov-3.293549_pt1 | contig 31488 bp, 37 predicted proteins | sample MGYA00242507_ERZ504598 | MGnify/ENA primary metagenome ERZ504598 (study PRJEB26092, sample SAMD00036318) | human gut metagenome | host: Homo sapiens | study: EMG produced TPA metagenomics assembly of...
CAAATCTGCCACTTCCTTTCTCCTGTCGTATTTTACTCCAGGGTGCATCTTATTTATAACTATAGCTTATTTTTTTTCTCATTGGCAACTATTTTTGCTTCGCAAAAGGAGGGTCGTGCATATGCAGTTACTGTTCACTCAGCAGTGAAACACTTGCTGTTTCGCTGCGTAAGAAAGTGATTCAGGCGTGAGCAGCCCTCCTTTTGCGAAGCAAAACTTTAAATGAGGGCTGCGAATGTTACAGTTCGCTGGAAACCAGTGAACTGTAACCATATGCAAAAAGGACCGTCATCCGAACGGATGTCGATCCTTTTCTCTATGTTTGCGCATACGCGCTGATGTTCATATGGATTAGTTGGTAATGGTGATCTCTGTCTCTTTGTCGAACAGATGAACTTTTTCCATATCCAGAGCAAATTTAACGGTATCACCGCTTCTTGCAGTTGTACGAGGATCTACGCGGGCTGTCATTGGGAAGCCTTCGCAATCGAAGTACAGGTAAACTTCTGCACCTAACAGCTCGTATACGTTGATCTTGCACTCAACTACGCTGTCTTTGGAAGTTTCGATGAACATCTGAGAATCATGTACGTTCTCAGGACGGATACCCATAACAACGGTCTTTCCGTCATATCCGCCGTCGATAACAGCTTTTGCTTTGGAAGCCGGCAGTTTCATGTTGTATTTACCAACAGTAAGAGTAACGTCGTTTCCGTTAACTTTTACTTTTGCATCCAGGAAGTTCATCTGCGGAGATCCGATGAATCCTGCAACGAACAGGTTGCCCGGTGCGTTGTACAGGTTCTGCGGGGTATCTACCTGCTGAACAACTCCGTCTTTCATAACAACGATTCTGGTACCAAGTGTCATAGCCTCGGTCTGGTCATGTGTTACGTAGATGATGGTAGCGCCCAGTCTCTCATGCAGTTTGGAAATCTCGGTACGCATCTGTACACGAAGTTTTGCATCCAGGTTTGACAGAGGCTCGTCCATAAGGAATACTTTAGGATCACGTACGATGGCACGTCCCATAGCAACACGCTGTCTCTGACCACCGGAAAGAGCTTTCGGTTTACGGTCAAGCAGTTTCTCCAGGTCAAGGATTTTAGCTGCTTCTTTAACCTGTTTGTCGATCTGATCTTTCGGAACTTTTCTCAGTTTCAGACCGAATGCCATGTTATCATATACGGTCATGTGCGGATACAGAGCGTAGTTCTGGAATACCATTGCGATATCACGGTCTTTCGGCTCTACATCGTTTACTACTTTATCGTCAATTTTCAGAGTACCATCGGAAATCTCCTCAAGACCTGCGATCATACGAAGTGTTGTAGATTTACCACATCCAGATGGTCCTACGAAGATGATAAACTCTTTGTCAGCGATTTCCAGGTTGAAGTCTTTTACTGCTTCAAAACCGTTCGGATATCTTTTTGTAATGTGCTGTAAAGATAAACTTGCCATTTTTGAATCCTCCCTAAATGAACATCATGCGTTTTATTATGAGTTTTGCATTTGCATCTCTCTTGCTTATGGGACTAGTATACCTTTTCTACCCGCATTCGACCATGCCACAATTACACAAACTTTCCTCCGGCAGATTGGCAATTCTGCTTTCGGATTTTCTCGAACCGTTCTCTTCTGTCCACTTTGCACAAACAAAATGTTCACTCTTATACAAAATGACGAAACGAAAGTTATATTCTCTTCATTGCATTTTTCTGAAAAATTCGCTATACTTTTCTATGATGTCTGCCAGCCGGAACGTTAATCGGCGGCACACTTAATTCAACAGAAAAGAGGAACAAATTATGAGTTTTTTTAGCCTGGACAGTAAGTTCTCGCAGATTATGGGCCGTGTCTTCGACCTGATGATGCTGAACATTATTTTCCTTATTATGTGTATCCCGATTGTGACAATCGGTGCCAATTTCACAGCAATGTACTACGTCACGCTGAAGATGATCAAAAATGAGGAGACGTATATCTTCCGTACCTACTGGAAATCCTTCCGCGAAAACTTCAAGCAGGCAACTGCCATCTGGCTCATCCTGCTGGCGGTTCTGATTGTTCTGATTCTTGATCTTCTGCTGGTCATGAGAATGCCGGGTACCATCACCTACCTGCGTTTTGTTTTCCTGGTACTGATCTTTTTCGAGGCCATGGTACTTTCCTATGTATTTCCGGTACTGAGCCGCTTTGACAATACTGTAAAAAACACGATCAAGAACTCCATCCTGATGGCAATCCGCCACCTGCCGTGGACCATCATGATCCTGCTCGTCAATCTCTGTCCGCTGCTGATCTATGTATTCTCCACGACAAAGATTGTCAGCTATCTGATTCTTCTGATGTTCCTTCTGGGCTTTTCCACGGTAGCGCTTGGATGCTCCTGGTTCTTCGTAAACAAAATCTTCCCATTCTATATGCCTGAGGAAGAAAACGAGGTTCTGACACCGGAAGAAGAATCCTTACGGGCACTCGAAGCGATGGACAGACCAAGCCCACTGACTGATCGTTCCAATGACGCTGCTGCGGCTGAAACCACCGATGCTGCTCCGGCTGACGCAGCTGCAGAAACTGCTTCGGAAGAGAAATCTGCCAGCCCGGCTGAACAGCCAGAAACAGACGAATAAATAAACTGCATTTCATAAATAACGCCCCGCCGGGAACCGCATCTGCTGCGTGTTTCCTGGCGGGGCGTTTTCGTTTTCTATTCTCTTTTATTTTTCAACACTTCTCAGACATCCTGCTGTGCTTCCTCCTGTACCGGTTCCGGTACGATCATCGGAGACATCGGTTTTTTCTCCTTTACAGCTTCATCAAACGTAATCGTAACCTTGAACAGGTCGCCGTCCAGATAAATATTGAAGGTTCCATGCTGCAATACCGTCAGGTTCTTTGCGATTGAGAGTCCCAGACCGCTGCCCTCGGTGCTCCGGCTGACATCGCCGCGGATAAAACGTTCCGTCAGTTCATCCGCCTGGAAGTTCAGCGGGTTCTCGGAAATGTTCTTGATCGAGAACTGAATCTTTCCGTCTTTTTTGATGGCATCCACATAAACCCGCGTTCCCGGCATGGCATATTTGCAGACATTTACGTACAGGTTCTCAAGCACGCGCCAGATGCGGCGGCTGTCCGCACGGATCAGAAGCGGTTCCGGCTGGAGAATACAGATCAGGTCGAGATTGCGGCCTTCGAACCGCTCCGCAAATTCTCCGTTTACCTGCTGTACCAGTTCATTCAGGTTCAGGTTCATAAATTCCAGTTTAATGTTTCCGGAGCTGATCTTCGATGCCTCGACAAGGTCCTCCGTCAGCTGTTTCAGGCGCTGTGATTTTTCGTCGAGTACGCGGATATAATCTTTCGCTTTCTCGTTTTCAATATTTTCCCGTTTCAGCAGATCGACATAATTAATAATAGAAGTAAGCGGTGTCTTGATATCGTGGGATACGTTGGTGATCAGATCCGCTTTTAAGCGCTCGCTCTTCATCTGCTCCTGCACTGCCGCTTTCATTCCCTCTCCGAGCGAATTGACAATTCCGGCAAGCTGAAGGTTGTCTTCCCCCGGCAGCTCCGTCAGGTCAATCTTGTAATCCAGATCGCCCGCAGCAATCTCTTTTAAGCCATGTTCAATCTGTTTTCTTCCGGATGCCTCGCGCAGCAGAAGAAGCAGCACTGCGGCATCCATCACCAGGGTAAGGAATACGCCGAACATTCCGAAGCCGCAGCAGAGAATGATCTGCACGCCGCAGAAAACGCAGAACATAAGGATCGTTCGCTCCGACTCCTGTCTGCCTTCATAGAAGGTTCTTCCGGCAGACACGATCCGGTGGCCGACGCAGTACAAAAACGACTGTTTCCAGACGTTGCGTGCTTTGATCCGGCGCACCAGTGAGCAGTACGGAATCAGTGTGATCAGAAATCCGGCGAGGATGCCCGATGCGGCCACCAGCTTCGCCATGTATCTGCTTCATTTCCATAGGATCCGCTGTAGATGTAGTTTCCGTCAAAATTCTGGATATAATGAACGCCGCCGTAGGAAAGTTCGATGCAGACAGCAACGATTCCAACTGCTCCCATCACAATCAGGATGGCGGCTGCAGCTGCGATTTCCGTGTACCACTGATCGAAAAAGTAAAGGCGGATTTCTTTGTTTTTTCCATTTCTTCCTGCCTGCAGTGTGAACAGGACCAGGCAGACCAGCGTTCCGATTCCGCCAACTGCAATCATCAGAAGAAGGAGCTGCATTTTCGGAAGCCACTGGCTGTAGATCTCACTGTACTGGGAGAAATAGTCGCTTGCTGCCAGATCCGGATCCAGTGCAACAAAGATCTTCTGATAATTATCTGCAATCTGATTGTTCAGCAGATAGCTTCTCGCTGCTTCCACGGCCGGGCTGTTTTTTCTTGTTGCATAAGAACGGACTTTGTCGGCACCGCCGGTCCGGTCAACAGCAAAGGCGAACGGATAGGGCGATTTCTGCGCAATGGCTGTTGTGTAACCATTTTTCCAGGAATCCACATTCGTATAGATATTTCCTTCTTTATCCTCCAGACAGTACCAGAGATTGGCATCGTCCGCATCGACGCTGATGCCGCTCTCCTGGTTTTTAAAAGCAGCAACTTCTTCCGTGACCCCGGAAAGTGTCATATACAGATCGCGGATGGATACCTTTTTCAGATTTGCCGCCGCGTACTCATAGAGGTACGTTCCCGCTTTCGTTTTCTGCGTTTCCAGGCTCATTCCCTGATCGTATAGATACAAAAACTGGGAGGAAACATCAGCAGGATCAATTTTTTTCTCTTTCAGGCTTTTCACTGCATTATCGGAAGGAAAGTAGACCTCGCCGTCCGGGGAAAAGCTGTCAAACGTCTCTGCATCTGCCGCGCTCACTTCTTCGGTGAGTGCGGCTACATCCGTCTCTTCTGTTTCCTGGCTCACGTCAGTTCCATCTTCGTATGCAAGATAGGCTTCTTTGTCAATTCCGGCATCGTTCGTCGCATAATTGTCCGCAGTATACGCTGCCACCTCATTGAGGTCTGCGCTGCTGCCGTCATCGTACATCTTGACAAGCTGGTCAATGGTGTACGTTGTACTTATCCCGCCGCTTCCCTCTCCATCGGTTGCAAAGGCACGGTAATCAATCTCTTTTGTTCCGTCGTATCGACCGTTTATGCCGAATTTACTCATATCATTATAGTAGCTCATGACGTTATGAAGCTGCCGCTGCACCAGTGTGCCGCATGCGGTGGTTTCTTCAAACGCATACTTTTTTGCTGCCGCATTCGGCGTCAGGCCGACGCTGGAAAGCATCAGTGTCTGAATGCCCCCGAACAGCGCACTGGCGGCAAAAACGATCAGCAGAAGAAAAACGATCAGCTTCCCCGTCAGGCTGTAGAGTTTTCGTTCTTTCACAATTATTCACTCCTTATTATTGTTTCTCAATCTTATACCCAATTCCCCATACAACTTTCAGATAGCGCGGCTCCTTCGGGTTGATTTCGATTTTCTCACGGATGTGACGGATGTGGACCGCAACGGTGTTGTCCGCACCGATCGCCTCCTCGTTCCAGATGCTCTCGTAGATCTGTTCAATCGAAAATACCTTGCCTGGATTTTTTACCAGCAGCAGGAGAATGTTGTATTCGATCGGGGTCAGTTTGACTGGTTCGCCCTCGACGCTGACTTCTTTTAAATCGTCGTTGACGAGAAGACCCCCGACCTGATACACATTTTCTCCGTCGTCCGCCGGAAGATTTCCAAGTTTCGTGTAGCGCCGCAGCTGAGATTTCACCCTCGCCACCAGCTCGAGCGGATTGAACGGCTTCGTCACGTAATCATCCGCGCCGATGTTCAGTCCCAGAATTTTGTCCACATCCTCTGATTTTGCGGACAGAATAATGATCGGAATACTGCTCTTTTCCCTGATTTTCAGCGTCGCACGGATGCCGTCCAGTTTCGGCATCATGACGTCGATAATCAGCAGCTGAATCTCCTCCCTCTCGAGCATCTGGATGGCCTGCATGCCGTCATATGCTTTCAGCACATGATAGCCCTCCTGGGTCAGATAAATCTCAATGGCGTCTACAATCTCTCTATCATCATCACATACTAAAATGTTGTACATTTCTTCTTTCTCCACCTTTCATTTTTTCTTTTCCGGCACTTTTTTTCCGCGCCGGACCTCCCACATGATTCAAAGATGATTGTACCGCAAATTCCCTCAAGTTGCCAGATGTCTTTTGTTTTCATCCTTACTGTACCAAAGGAATCTTTAGGTCCGCAAAGGAAAATCTTAAGTTTCTATAAAGTTTTGTCTGTGAATTCAGAGCTCAAACATTTTTTAGACAATTGCAATTATTTTCTTAGCACATCCTGCTTGCCGTCTATGCGGATCTCAATAATTTAAAGATCATCAACGACCGGTACGGGCATGAAGAAAGGGACTTCTCCATCCGCCTTGTCGGACAGTTTCTGCAGGATTCCATCGGCAAACGCGGTGTCTGCGGACGCATCGGCGGCGATGAATTCGCATATCTTGTTCCGTGTTCCGACGAAACAATGTCCAGGGATCTGTACCGGACGCTGCACTCCGCATTCGACATTTTTAATAGAACGAACGAAAAAGCATATAATATTACCGTTTCCACCGGCTTTTATCTGCTTCCGAAAGACATGGATTCCACACTTCCGGAGATGCTCGCGCATGCGGATGCAATGCTTTACGAGGAGAAACAGAAACGAGATAAGAATGTTGCGAAAATTTTACCAAAATAGGAATTGATTTTTTCTGGAAAGCAGTTAGAATACTTGAGGGATGATTTTTGAATCCCGTATTTCAAGCGAAACAGACCGGCAAAAACGGCTGTTTGATCAAAAAATTTCTAAAAAAAGGCAGGTGAACAGAATGGATAGTTGTGATTCTCATGGGCGAAGTACCAGCATAGGACGGGAACCGGAAAATATGCAGGATGACGGCCATCCTTCTGTCCTGCTTTAATCTTAAATATTTTCCCTTCTTATCCTATGAAAACCCGAAGTAAGACACATGATCCAAACCAGTTTTGAAACGTAATTCTCTGGTTCTTTTTTCGTGTGCTTTTACTGCCCTGTGAGGGTTCCAACATGCTTTTTCGCACCGACAGCACGCATGTTTTTTTCTGCTGTCAAAAAAAGAATGGAGGATAACGAAAAAATGGAAAAACGAGTACAGGATTATACCCAGGAGATCCTGGATACAATCCGCAGTAACTCTTCTCCGGCTGTCATGGGCAGCCGCCTGGAAGATTACCACGAAAATGACCTGGCAGATGTTCTGCCGCTTTTAACGGTTCCGGAGCGATGCAAACTGTACCGCATTCTGGACACGGACATGCTGTCCGATATTTTTGAGTATGCTGAATCCGACAACGTAGCCGAGTACCTCGAAGAGATGGATGTCAAAAAAGCCGCTTCCATCCTCTCCAAAATGGAGACCGATGCACTGGCCGAGGTTCTGCAGAAACTCGACAAAGCAAAGAAAAAACTTCTGATCGAACTGCTCGATCCGGAAGTACGCCACGATATTGAGATGATCGCCTCCTTCGATGAAGATGAAATCGGTAGCCGCATGACGACAAACTGCATCATCATCCGCGAGGATCTGAATGTCAAACAGGCGATGAGCAGCCTGATCGATCAGGCCGCAAAGAACGACAACATCTCTACCATCTTTGTTGTCAATGCGCAGCAGAAATTTTACGGAGCGATCGATCTGAAAAACCTGATCATCGCAAGACGCGACGAGACGCTCGAGGATCTGACCGTAACTTCTTACCCGTACGTATATGCAGAGGAGCCGATCAACGAGTGTATCGAAGAACTGAAGGATTATTCCGAGGATTCTATTCCGGTCCTCGACAATGACAACCGCCTGCTCGGTGTCATCACATCATCAAACATCATCGACCTGGTTGATGATGAGATGGGTGAGGACTACGCGATGTTCGCAGGTCTGACCGCAGAGGAGGATTTAAAAGAGCCGTTAAAAGACAGTATGAAAAAACGTCTTCCATGGCTGATCATCCTGCTCGGTCTTGGCATGCTGGTTTCTTCTGTAGTCGGTATTTTCGAACAGGTTGTCACAACCCTTCCGATCATCATGACCTTCCAGTCCCTGATCCTTGACATGGCCGGAAACGTTGGTACCCAGTCCCTGGCTGTTACCATCCGTGTCCTGATGGATGAGTCCCTGACCGGAAAACAGAAATTACAGCTTGTTTTCAAGGAAATGCGCATCGGTTTCTGCAATGGTCTTCTGCTTGGTGTTCTGTCCTTTGCTGTCATCGGACTTTTCATCTTCTTATTCAAGGGAAAGACCATGATGTTCGCATTTTCCGTTTCCGCCTGCATCGGCATCGCACTGCTGCTGGCAATGCTGATTTCCAGTGCCGTCGGCACCTGCATTCCGCTGTTCTTCAAAAAGATCCACATCGATCCGGCGGTTGCTTCCGGTCCGCTCATCACGACGGTCAACGACCTTGTCGCTGTCGTTACATTCTATGGCCTGAGCTGGCTGTTCCTGATCGAGATGCTGCATCTCGCAGGCTGATCTTTTGATACGACTGAAAAATTTTTAAGAGGCAGATATCAACTTTTTCTGGTTTCGGAAAAAGCTGATATTTGCCTCTTATCTTTTCTCTTCCCTTCTTTACATTCCAAACAGAAACCGATATAATAGCAGGTAACGGTGCTTTTATGCTTTGACGTTTCACAGTGCCGCAAATATTTTGAAATGAGGGTTTTTGAAAACATGATTGTCAATCTCATCACCACAGTCTACAACTTTCTCTGGGGCGATCTTTTTACGATTCCGCTCCCGGGCGGCGGCAGTCTCGGAATCTCCCTTTTGATTCTTCTGCTGATCCCAACCGGCATCTATTTTACGATCCGGACACGTTTCTTCCTATCCGTCTGTTCCCGGACATGATCCGTGCCCTGTCGGAAAAGAAAAATGAGAAAAGCAGCCTTTCTTCTTTTCAGACACTGATCGTTTCCACCGCAACGCGTGTCGGTATGGGAAATCTGGTCGGCGTTGTCGCTGCAGTCTCCGCCGGAGGCGCAGGTGCTGTGTTCTGGATGTGGGTGACAGCTATCATCGGCTCGTCTACCGCGTTTATCGAAGCTACGCTCGCACAGCTTCACAAAGAAAAAGATCCTCTGTACGGCGGCTACCGCGGCGGTCCTGCTACTACATTCACGATCTGGTTGAAGACCACCTCAAGAAGAAAAAACGATACGTTCTACCGGCTGTTCTGTTTGCCATTGCCGGTCTGATCTGCTGGTGCGGTATCAGTCAGGTAATCAGCAACTCCGTGGCTTCTTCTTTTAAAAATGCATTTTCCATTCCGCCGCTTTATACCAGTATCATGCTGGTAATTCTTTCTGCGATCATCGTACTGCGGAAAAATGCAACCGTAAAGGTACTGGATTTTGTAGTTCCTGTCATGGCAGTCTGCTATTTCTTTATCACACTGTTTATCATCGCAGTCAACCTCCGTCAGATTCCTTCTGTGTTTGCACGCATTTTTGAGGAAGCCTTCGGACTTCGTCAGATGGCAGCCGGCGGTTTTGGTGCTGTTCTGATGAACGGTGTAAAGCGTGGTCTGTTTTCGAATGAAGCCGGTTCCGGCTCCGCTCCATGCGCCGCTGCTGCCGCAGAATGTGACCGTCCGGCCAAAGCAGGCCTTGTACAGGCGCTCGGCGTTTTTGTTGACACAATCGTCATCTGCAGCTGCACCGCAATGATTATGCTGCTTGCACCAAAGGATCTGATTAATGGCCTTTCCGGCATGGATCTCTTGCAGACCGCCATGCAGTATCATCTGGGAAAATTCGGTGTGATTTTTATCGCACTTACGCTGTTTTTGTTCAGCTTTTCCACGTTCCTCGGCATTTTGTTCTATGCAAGAAGCAACGTTGCCTACCTGTTCGGTGACAAGTGGTGTTTCCAGACCGCTTACAAGGTTCTTGCACTTGTAATGCTGTTTATCGGCGGTATTGCCGCATACACTTTTGTGTGGGATCTTGGTGATGTCGGCATCGGGCTGATGACAATTTTCAACATTATTGCACTGTATCCACTTGCAGGTGAGGCGCTTTCCGAGTTAAAATCATATGAGGAGTCGAAGAAATTGTAAATCCTGTGGATTGCTGTTTCGGACCGAAAAAGGGGTTTTAGAAAAAGGAGGTTTTTACACATGATCATTGAACCATCAAACTACACGTATGAGACAATGCCGGACTACACAGACGCGGTAGACGGCGCCGTGGAAATTCCGGTGACCGGAGAGGAAATGGAGATCCGCTATGCGCATGAAGTTGTCTACGACGAGGCGCACAATCTTCATCTGGAAATTTTCACACCATTCCAGATGGCGCACCCGGAGCGCACCTGGCCGTGCATCACATTTATTCAGGGATCCGCCTGGATGAAACAGTATGTCTACCAGAAGGTCGGCATGATCGCCCGTCTGGCGCAGCGCGGCTACGTTGTTGCAATCGTCGAATACCGTCACAGCGGAATCGCACATTCCCAGCGCAGATCATCGACGCAAAAAATGCGGTACGTTTTCTGCGTGCGCATGCGGAGGAATACAAGCTGAATCCATCGCAGATGTTCCTGATGGGAGATTCTTCCGGCGGACAGGTTTCTTCCGTTGCCGGCATGACCGCAAAGAGCGGAAAACTTGACGAGCCGATCAATGAGGAAAGCTGCGAGGTATGCGGTATTATCGATCTGTACGGAGCTGTTGATGTGACACTGCCGTACGGCTATCCGATAACGCTGAACCATCAGAAACCAGACAGCCCGGAGGGCATGCTGATGGGCTATGACATTACCGAGCATCTTGAGGAGGCTAAGGCAGCCTGCTCCAAAACATACGTGAACGAGGATTTCCCGCCGATGCTGATCGCACACGGCACCAAGGACACGATGGTGTTCTGCCAGCAGAGTGTCGATCTCTACCACGCATTAAAGGATGCCGGAAAAGATGTACAGCTGTATCTTCTTCGCGGCGCAGACCACGGCGGTGCCGCATTCTGGACCGAGGAAATGATTACCGTTTACGATAACTTCTTCAAAAAATGTTTGGGTGAATAACATGAGAATTGCTTACTGCGAAGATGAACCGGCGCAGCGTTCCCGGATGGAACTGCTGCTCCGCACCTTTGCGGAGCGAAAAAGGCTTCCTCTGACCGTGGAAGCCTTTTCAGACTCCGCCGCTTTTCTGTTCCAGTATCCCGGCTCGTATCCGTTTGATCTCATCTTTCTCGATATTGATCTCGGCGGAATGGACGGCATGGCGCTGGCGCGGAAAATCCGTGAGACGGACAGTGAGGTGCCGATTCTCTTTCTGACGAATCATAAAGAATATGTTTTCGAAGGATATGAGGTGCAGGCGTTCCGGTATCTCTTAAAGCCGGTGACAGAGGATACACTGTTTCCGCTGCTCGAGGAGCTGCAGGCGATGCGCGGACAGGAAAAGCCGCATCTGCTGCTTTCACTTGGCGGGGAGACGCAGAAGCTGTTTCTCTCCGACCTGCTTTTTGTGGAATCCGATAATCATTATCTGACGCTGCATACAGCCGCCGGAATGGAAACTTTTAAGAAAAATCTGTCGGAGTTCCGCGAAGAACTTTCTGCCGCATGGCAGGCTTCTGGTGAGACGGGGGAATGTTTTGCGGCCGCACACCGGAGTTATCTTGTGAATCTCGCTCATGTGGAGCGGATCACGCGGACGGAATGTCTCTTGTCGGACGGAACAAAAATTCCGGTCAGCCGCGGATGCTATGCATCACTCAACCATGCGTTCCTGCAGTTTTACCGGCCGAATGCGTTTTAAAGGTTTTGCATTTTTTAATTTCCAATTCCGAACGAACCGAGGTGATGTTTCATGGCGCACATTCCATTTTTATCCCATTATCTGGAACGCAAAAATATCGAATACCAGAACCAGCTTCTCGCCCGCCAGGTCGAGGAAGTGCAGAATATCTATCTGACAATGCGCGGCTGGCGCCATGATTACCACAATCATCTGCAGTCAATGAAGGCATATGTTGAGATGGGACAGTATGATAAGCTGCAGGAATATCTCGGGCTGCTCGAAAATGATCTCGATCAGGTCAACCAGCTCTGCGACTCGGGGAATGTGAATCTCGATGCGATTTTAAATTCCAAAATTTCACTCGCCGAAAAGAACGGCATCCGCGTGGATTACAAGGCAGCCTGCCCGGCCAATCTTACGGTGAGTGATATTGATCTCTGCGCGCTGATCGGAAATCTGATTGACAATGCGGTGGAAGCATGCGAGGGCCTTGCGGATCCCTATATCCGGCTTTATATTGGTGTGCTGAAAAACCAGCTGTATATTTCCGTTACGAATGCAACAAAGGATACTGTGCGGAAGCTGGACAGCGAGTATATCACCACGAAGCGCGGAAATCACGGGCATGGGCTGAAACGGATCAATCTTGTTGTGGAAAAGTACGAAGGATATATCAACCGGCAGAACGAGCCCGGCGTTTTCGTGACGGAGATTATGCTGCCGCTGTAAAAAGCTCTTTCCAGAATTTTTTGATTTTGTCCGATGATTCTACAGAAAAATTTTGCAGAACGTGAACACTTTTTTTGCTGTTCGCGTTCTTTTTTGTTCCATTTACGTACTTTTCCCCCGTGTTTTGCATGAATATGGTAGGATAACTACAGTTCACGAAAGACATGTGACAGAGGAGGTCTTTATGTATTCATTATGGTCTAACTACATTTATATTCATCGGGAGCTGTGGCATTACAGCAAAAAGCCGTTTCTCTTTCAGGCACTCGAAATCGTCTCACAGGTGCTCACCGGCTTTTTCGGGATTCTGCTTCCTTCCGGAATTCTCTTTTTTCTGGAACAGAGCCGCGGCTTTGCCGGGTTTGCGCTTGGAACGCTGGTTCTCTTTCTCCTTTATGCCGTCGTTTTCGTCAGCCATGCATTTCTGCAGTCACGGAACGCCTGGCAGTATACCGAATTCCGGACCGGCTTTTTATGCGCCGTCTGCTCCGCCATTTCATGCGGATGGACTACGCCGTTCTGACCGAGCAGTCGACGCTGCAACTCGTTGAAAAAGCCACCGATGCCGTTTCCAGCAACTGGGTCGGAGTGGAAGGAATGTTCCGCTATGATGTCACAATTTTTTCTTCCTTTCTCGGTCTGCTCCTCTACGCAGGGCTGATTGGAAGTGTCCATCCAGCCATCGTTCTTCTGCTGCTGGCGCTCTCGGTTCTTCAGTTTCTCAGCTACCGCCGCGCGGCTTCCTACGAAGTCCGCCGCCGGGATGATCTGTCCGCGATTAAATTGTCGCAGCGCTATTTTCAGAAACAGTCGTATGACACTGCGGCCGGAAAAGATGTCCGTCTCTACCAGCTGGGCGGATGGATTGATGGTGTCTACCGACAGATCAACAAACGATACCAGAAAATCCTGTTTCACATCCGCAGTGCCTACTTCGCGAACGATCTGCTGACCCTCACGCTGCAGCTTCTGCGCGACGGCATCTGCTATGGCTTTCTGATTTACCGCCTCGCACACGGAACGATGACTGTCTCCGGCTTTGTGCTGGCGCTCGGCGCGGTTTCCGGTTTTTCTTCGTATTTTAACGAGATTACTTCCAGTCTTTCGAAATCGGTACTCTGTCTCGAACAGATCCGGTGGATGCGGAAATTTCTTGATCTGCCGCTCCCGGCCGGCCACATGCTACCGTTCCGGCCGGAATTTACCGAAGAAAAACCGCTCGAAATCTGCTTTTCCCACGTCTCCTTCTCTTACCCGGAAAGCGAGAAAAAGATCCTCGACGATGTCAGTTTCACACTCCATGCTGGTGAACACACCGCACTCGTCGGCATCAACGGCGCTGGAAAATCCACGATTGTTAAGCTGATCTGCGGACTGTATCAGCCGACAGAAGGACAGATTACCGTCAACGGTCTCTCTCTTACGGACCTGAATCCGGCGCAGTATTACGAATCGATTGCGGCGGTCTTTCAGGAACCATTTGCTCTCTCGTTCTTCATTGCAGAGAACGTGAGCTGTTCCACACTGGAAGAGACGGACCGCACCCGCTGCCGCGAAGCACTCACCCGCGCCGGCCTCTGGGAGAAAATTGCAGGTCTGCCGCAGAAAGAGGAAACGTATCTCGGCAAGGATATGACTGACGACGGCGTCACTCTCTCCGGCGGTGAGATGCAGAAACTCATGATGGCGCGGGCTCTCTACAAAAACTGCCGTCTGCTCCTGCTCGATGAGCCGACCGCTGCGCTCGACGCAATCTCAGAAAATGAAATGTACGAAACCTACAGCACCCTGCTGAAAAATAAGACTGCGCTCTTCATCTCGCACCGCCTCGCGTCGACACGGTTCTGCGATACGATTCTGTTTCTCGAAAACGGAAAAATCAAAGAGCGCGGAACCCACGACGAGCTGCTCGCCCTCGGCGGATCGTATGCGCATATGTTTGAAGTACAGAGCCAGTATTATCAGGAAACGGAGGAACACATCTGATGAAAATGAAAGAACGGTTTCATGCCGTCTGCCGCTTTTTAAATATGATCAGCCAGGGCAATCACCGCGTGCTGTTCTGGCTGTTCGGAAGCGCTTTTGCCGCTGCCACACTTCCGTATCTCTCCTTGTTTTTCTCAGCGCGGATTCTGAATCTGCTGCTTGCAGAATCGTACCGCGCCTGTCTGTATACCGTCGTCGTCTTTCTGCTCGTGCAGTATGGACTTGGGCTGTTTGAAAAGGTCTGCCGCCAGTATCTCGACGGCCAGAAGGAGTTCTGTCTTGCACTCATCGAACAGAAAATCACCGCAAAAGCACTGGAGCTGGAATTTGAAAAATTCGAAAAAACAGAGACCATGGATGCCATCCGGCGCACCAATGTCTCTTCCATGGGGTCAGGAAATGTGGGTGACCAGCTGATCGTGATCCATACGATGATGACTTCCCTGCTCTCCCTTCTCTATGCGTTGTTCTTCCTGCTCCGCCTGTTCCTTCTGCCGGGCAGCAGCATGAAAAACTTCTTTACCTCGCCGTTTTCGACACTCGCGCTGCTCCTGCTCTGCGGACTGCAGCTGGCTCTTTCCTCCCGCATCAACCGCGAGAGTACGCAGAAAAAAATTGAGCTGAACCAGGGCAACGACCATTCCAACTCCGTCGCCAATTATCTCGTCAATGTGATGCTCGAAGAACGGCGTGCGGACGATATCCGTATCGGTCATCTCGATGGTTTTCTCGACGCACAGTTTGGAAAGGCCATGGCACACTTTCTGCCGATGTACCTCGGCTTCGCCCGTTTTTCCGCCGTCACAGACGCAAAAATGCGCTGCTCTCACTCCTTTCTAATTTCACCGCATACCTTCTGATCGGCGCCAAAGCGCTGTACGGTGTGCTCCCCATCGGAGATGTTCTTCTGTATGCCGGTTCCGTCACCCGCGCCATGGGGGATCTGCAGACGTTTTTCACAACCGGCTCACAGTTTGACTATATCAATTCGTATCTTGCGACGTATGAGGATTTCATCGCACAGCCATCCATGTCGTACGACGGCACACTCCCGATCGAAAAACGTGACGACGGTCAATACGCCTTTGCCTTCCACGACGTTTCCTTCTCCTATCCCGGCACAGACATTCCGGTGCTCGAGCATGTGACACTGTCCTTTACCATCGGTGACAAAACCGCCCTCGTCGGCCGCAACGGAGCCGGAAAAACAACACTCATCAAACTGCTCTGCCGCCTGTATGAGCCGACCTCAGGCCATATTACCTTAAACGGCATCGACATCCGCAAATACAATTACAAAGAGTACACGCAGGCATTCTCCGTCGTTTTCCAGGATTTCCACCTGTTTTCCCTCCCGCTCGACGAAAACATCGCCGCCGGAACCGAGATTGATGAAGCTGCTTTGCAATCCTCTCTTGCAAAAGTCGGTCTCACCGACCGTGTACAGCAACTCCCGCAGGGCGTCCGCACCCGCCTTTACAACAACAACGGCTCCGGTGTCGACCTTTCCGGCGGCGAGGCCCAGCGCACCGCCATCGCCCGCGCCCTCTACAAGGATGCCCCGTTCGTCATCCTCGACGAGCCGACCGCAGCCCTCGACCCGATCGCTGAGGCTGAAATCTACGAACAGTTCAGCCAGATGACCGCCGGCAAAACCGCTGTCTACATCTCCCACCGCATGAGCAGCTGCAAATTCTGCGACCGCATCATCGTCCTCGACCACGGCCGCATCGCCGAAGACGGAACCCACGACACCCTCCTCGCAAACCACGGCATCTACGCCAATCTTTACGAAACCCAGGCCCAATACTACACCTGAGTCCTCACCCTCCCGTCCCCCACAACGTAAATGGGAGTCAGAAAAACACAACCCCTGGCAGTTCGTGCTAAGAACTTCCAGGGGTTGTGTTTTTCTGGCTCCCCTCCACTTATTTCAGGAATGCAAACGGCTCCTCATCATGAATAAAATGCATCAGATGATAAGAACACATAATTGCTACATTTTCTTCCTTTAAGATTCTCTTTGCCTCCTCGCGGTCAGCAAGGACAACTTCGATCACTTCGCTCTCTTCGAGGTATTTGCGGCTGATCTTGCCCTCGCACCAGCCGTAAACGGCAGAGCATGCTTCATCGGTCAGGCCGATTGTGGTGAAGAACGGTTTCTCGTAGCAGGGATCTACTTTCAACGGGTGAAACGTAAGACCGGTCTCCTCATGCATCTCGCGCACGGCAGCCTCATGGAACTCCTCGCCCGGTTCCACCAGGCCTGCCGGGAATTCGTAGATGTAGTCATCAATGGAAACGCGGTACTGGCGCACCAGGACAATTTTGTCGCGTTTTTCCCCGTACAGACTGTACATCAGCACACCGTCCGGCGTATTTTTCCTTGTTTTAATCTTCATCTGCTCGATGGATTTTGCGCGGGAAGCCACGTAATAGCGGAAGTGATGGTTTACTTTGTTTGTCCCTTCCACCAGGTAAAGATTTACGAACGGATTTTCCGTCTGTTTTGTGATTTTTTCAACATTCGGCATAAGTAACAACCTCTTTCTTTTCTCTTTTACTGGTCAAAATCAGTCTCAAACACGCCTCCGGGGTGCGCATCGTCAGCACGCCGAGGTTGAATTCATCATCCATCACCGTGATGTGGTACTCGAAAATCACATCATCATCAAATTTCGATAATACCACATAGGAACCGTTCTCTTTTCCCTCGATCTGGTCGCAGATGTCATCGTAAACATCGCTTCCCGAAATCGGCCGCGGATAGCCGGATTCTTTAATTTTCTTTTCAATCATTTCATATAATTCGTTCATGTTCTGCCCTCGTTTTTCTTTTTATCGGTTATGTTTCATTGTACCACGAAAAGACCCGCGGGGACAATCCATTGCGGCGATTCACCGTGAACTTTTTTTATTTTCATACATCTTCTGGTCCGCCTGTTTCATGATGACGGATTCCGAGATTTCCATGTTTTCCCGGACCATTCCGCCGACGGTGCCGTTGATTCTGTTGTACGCCGTCATGATGCCCTCTGCACCGCTCTCCTCAATACATCTGCGGAACGGCTCGAGATACAGCTCATATTTATTCCGCGGGTCAATCGAAGAGTTCTTCCAGCCGCGGCCGACCTCGGTGTTGTTTCCATAGAAGTGTTTCAGGGTTGATGCACAGCGCAGATATTTTGGATCGTCGCCCTGCATTCCCTCGATGTAAGCGCCGGCCATTTTTCCGGTCAGCACAGGGTCCTCGCCGTAGCCCTCCTCGTTTCTTCCCCATCTCGGATCACGCTCGAGGTCAACGGTCGGTGCCCAGCGGCTGCGGGAAGGATGTCGTCACGTCCGGCTTTCCTTTACGATCTCAACCGCCTCTTTCACCAGCTCTTCGATGCGGTCGAATTCGTTGTTTTCAATCATCGTATTTTTTACCATCCAGCTTCCGCCGCATGCTGCGATGCGGTCGTATGCCAGGTATTCTCTTACATTCTGCGGGTTGATGCCGCCGGTCGGCATGAATTTCATCATGGTGTACGGTGCTGCGATGGCACGGATGTATTTCAGTCCGCCTGCCGGTTCTGCCGGGAAGAATTTCACCATGGTGAGCCCAAGACCGATTGCCTGCGCCGTCTCAGTCGGGGTCACGATGCCCGGGATCACTGGTACTTCGTGTGCCTGGCACCATTTTACTATCTCCGGGTTGAGGCCCGGGCTGACGATAAATTTTGCTCCGGCTTTCACGGCGCGGTCCGCCTGCTCGGTTGTGAGCACAGTTCCGGCTCCCACCAGCATCTCCGGGAATTTTTCGCTCATAATGCGGATGGATTCTTCTGCCGCATCGGTGCGGAAGGTCACCTCGGCGCAGGCAAGTCCGCCCTTGCAGAGAGCTTCGGCAAGCGGCTCTGCTTTTGCTGCATCCTGTAAAACGACAACCGGCACAATGCCGTATGTTCCAAGCTGTTCGAGAATCTGATTCATGATAGCTGTTCCTCCGTTTTGATCTTTATCTGAAATTTATTCTGCATTCTGTTTTTATTTTATTCCCTTGTATCATAACCGGACAAGTTGTTTTTTTCTATTGTGCGAATTGCCGAATACATTGTAAAACTTGCTGTTTTGTGATATGCTGGGAATTGTTGTTATGGTTCAAAAATATCATTTTTTTGCAAGGATGCTTTTATTATGAAAGAAAAACTGCAGACGAAATTTGCCACCCGGCAGTACATGATTTCGGATACGTTTGAGTTATACTATTACAGCACCGACGATGTGCCCGGCGTAAAAGAACATACGCATACGCATTATGAGTTCTATCTCTTTCTCGAAGGGGCGATCTCACTAGAAATCGACGGAGTGCTCTACACACCGACGCCCGGCGATCTTCTTCTGATTCCGCCCGGCGTGCCGCATCATCTGGTGATGCACGACCTGTCTGTGCCGTACCGCCGCTTTGTGTTCTGGGTCAGCGCCGCTTTTGCAGAGCAGCTCCGCGCCCGTTCCGCCGACTACGTTTACCTGATGGAATACGCTGCCGAAAATCAGAAATATCTGTTCCCGCTCGATTCCGTCGAGTTCAACACGATCCAGTACCGCACCATCGACTGATTGAGGAAATGCGGTCCGATCATTTTGGAAAAGAGACGCAGATTTTTCTCTACGTCAGCGACCTGCTGATGCAGATCAACCGCACGGTGTATGAACAGCACCACCCACTCACCCGGAAGGCGCAGCTTTCGCTGTATGAACAGCTCTGTTTCTATATTGATGAGCACCTGTCCGAGGATCTGTCGCTCGAACGGCTGGCGGCGGAACTTTTTGTGAGCAAATATCACATTGCACACGTTTTCAAGGATGAAATCGGCATGTCGATCCACCAGTACATTTCCAAAAAGCGGCTGGCAAGGTGCCGTGAAGCGCTGCTCGGCGATGTACCGGTCACGAAGGTGTATCTGCTGTTCGGATTTCACGACTATTCGAGTTTTTACCGCGCGTTTAAAAAAGAGTACGGGATCTCGCCGAAGGATTTTAAAGAACTGCATACCGTTACCAGCGATTAACACGGTCGTTCCAAATGCACTGTTCACTTTGTACTTTTCAGGAGGATTTTTAATATGTTTCAGATGTGGGGAAAATTAGTGGAAAACAATCATGTTCTTCAGGATCTTACCGTCTGCATCGACGATGAGGATACCAGAACGCACAAGGTCTTCCGTGCGCTCGATGAATCTGTGATGCCTGGAATCTGGCGAAGCCGATCTGGCTCGATACGAATATTTCGGAGTTTAAACGGAGATCGAAAACGCGGTTCACACAGGATAATTTTATTGAATCGCTGGAGTTTGATTATCTGGAAATTCAGATTACAGAGGAATAATGTTCTCTCGTTTTTGCAGCAATAAAGCAAATGCAAAAGCCGGGCATCCGGCGGAACTTGGAAGCGGCTGTTCTTACAGTCCCCTCTGCGGTTCCGTCGGATGTCCGGCTCTTTTTATGTATTTTGTCCCTGGCTTTGTACCCCTTTTATACCACGCGGTTTTCCATGCCGCCTTCCAGGTACGAAGCAATATTTTTCTGCACCAGTCCGATCAGGCGCGTGCGGGCTTCCTTCGATGCCCAGGCGATGTGCGGCGTAATGTACAGGCGGTCATCGTCCGCCATTTTCAGCAACGGACTGTCACTGCGGATCGGCTCGCTGGAAAGTACATCGAGCGCTGCTCCGGCGATCAGGCCCTCGCGCAGGGCACAGCAGAGGTCACGCTCATTCACGATCGAGCCGCGGCCGACGTTGATCAGAATTGCGTTCCGCTTCATGTTGGCAAACGTTTCGATATTCATCAGGTTCTCGGTCGCCTCATTTAACGGGGCGTGGATGGAAACCACATCAGAATCCTTCAGCAGACGATAGAGATCGACCCGCTCGTAGTCCGGATCGTCGTGTGCACCGGAGGTGGAGTAATAGATCACACGGCAGCCGAATGCCTGTGCAATCGAAGCCACTTTTCTGCCGATCGCGCCAAGGCCGATGATGCCCCACGTCTTGCCCTCCAGCTCGGTGAACGGTCTGTCCATGCAGGTGAAAAGACTGCTGGCGGCGTAGCTGCCGTTTTTTACGTAATCATCGTAATAACGGAGTTTTCTGCCAGATAGAAGTACATCGCAAAGGTGTGCTGGGCCACGCTGACGGTGGAATAGCCGGCGACGTTCGTCACGGCGATGTTGTGGCGCTTCACATAATCGAGATCGATGTTGTTGATGCCGGTTGCGGTGACGCAGATCAGTTTCAGGTTCTCCGCGCCGGACAGGGTGCGGCTGCACATGCGCACCTTGTTGCAGATGACAATATCCGCCTCCCGCACACGCTCCGGGCATTCCTCCTCCGTTGTTTTTTCATATACTGTCACTTCTCCAAAACGGGAAAAGCCGGACAGATCCATGTCCTTTCCCAGTGACTCTGCCTCAAGAATTACAAGTCTCATGTTGGTTCCTCCTTTTGCAGATGATGATTCTGCTTTATCCGGGAAAGCAGTGCCGCCTGTCTGTTTTGAAAGACGGCACTGCCTGAAATATTTTTATCTTAGATACCTGCGGACTGCCGATTCGGAAATATGGTCATGTCGATATGACATGCTCCCCGGCCTGATCCCCTGGTATTTACACGTATTCGCTGATAATCTCCCTCATCAGCTTCTCTTCCTCTGGCGTCAGCATTCCGGCAAACCTGCTCTCGGCCGCGGCGGTCTGGCGGATGCCCTCCCTGACTTTCGAAATCCTCGCTTCTTTTTCCGGATCTGCGAACAGTTCATTCCTCTCTTTGGCGGACTCGCTTCCCGCAGTCTGCGCTTTTGCTTTCGCCGCTCCGGTTCCTGCCTGTGCCATGGTTTCCGCCTGCACCGGCTGCCGTTCGGTCTGCTGTACGGTTTCCAGCACCGCACTCTGTTTCGTCGCTGCAAACTCATTTTCCAGATAGTCTGTCCAGCCGTTCAGCAGAATTTCCTCTTTTCCGCCGAAATCCAGACAGAGCCGGAAAAAGACAAGGCATCCGGCGAGCGCGGTGCCCGTTCCGAGGTAGCGCATCAGCTCCGCCTCTCCATAACGGTATCGGTAGATCGCCCACAGCGAAAGAATCGACAGCGCCAGAACCGTGAGGATCATATTCTGGCTTCCGCGCAGAAGCGTCGGGACTGCCATTCCCGCTGACCTGCCCTGTGCAATCTGGCTGCGCATAAACGCCCCGGCATTCGAAAAGGGATGCGCTTTTCTCTGACACGTTTCCAGCACCGACCTGGTCCATTTCGACTTTGGTTCCTTCAGCCTTCCGAGATCGCGGATGGCCCGGGTGTAGAAACGGTTATTCCAGAACAGGCACCACACACCGGCGATTCCTGCTGCTATCATTGCGTATAAGAACACATTTTGTTTCACACAAAACTCCAGCATTCTTATTCCCCCTGATGATTTTTGAATTTGCCTGTCATGATCATATGCCGGTGCTCCCGTTCCGTTGCGGTGCATCGGCGGATGCCGCGGCAGAATTTGCGCGCACAGGATTCTTCCGCAGGCATATCGGCAGTGGAGACGTGTTACAGTTCCCAGGTACCTGTGAACTGTAACATTCGCAGCCCTCATTGAAAATTTTGCTTCGCAAAAGTAGGGCTGCTCACACCTGAATCACTTTCTTACGCAGCAAAACAGCAAGTGTTTTACTGCTGAGCAATCCGTAGTGAGAATCTTCTTGTTCCGATGTGCCACAGTATAGCACCGCCGGAAAAATTTGGAAACAAAAAACGTTCGTCAAATTCTTTGTGATTCTGTGCTTTTTCGCGTGAATTTTTATTTTTCGTTCCTTCAGGGGACTGCTTTCGTGCCGGTTCGCCTGGTTTCGCTGGTTTTCGCCTGCCCGTTTGTCGATTTTTTCTTCTTGCTTTTTTAGATTACAGACGTTTTACCATTTCCTGCAGCAGGTTGACACAGTGGCGGGCTGCCTCACTCTCAAAGGTCGGGTAGTCCATCGTTGCGCTGTCGTCTGCTTTGTCGGAGATGGCGCGGAGTACGACGTATGGAATCTTGTTCAGATAAGCGCCCTGCGCAATCGCAGCGCCCTCCATCTCGGCGCAGGAACCGTTGAATTCCTCGATCAGATGGTTTTTCACTTCTTTGCTGGAAATAAACTGGTCACCGCTGACCACGCGTCCGCGGAATACCTGGATTTCCGGATTGACTTCCTTGCAGACTTCCTCTGCCACCTCTGCGAGGTGCTCGTCTGCCGGGAAACTTAAAACACCCATCTGCGGAATCTCGCCGAGCGGGTATCCGAAGATGCGCACATCCATGTCGTGCTGAACAGCATCGGTCGAAATGACGATATCGCCGATGTTGATTTCATTCCGCAGGGAGCCTGCAATTCCGGTGTTGATGACACAGTCCACGCCGTAATCATCTACAAGAATCTGGGTGCAGATACCGGCATTTACTTTGCCGATTCCGCTGCGCACAACAACCACTTCTTTTCCGTTCAGGTAACCGTGGTTGAACTCCATGGATGCTTTCGTGCGGATTGTAACATCCGTCATCATTTCCTTTAAGCTTGCAACTTCAACTTCCATTGCACCGATAATTCCGATTAACTTCATGTTTATGATATCCTCCAATAACTTTACATGTACTCTCCGATTCTTTCTGTTCTTGCTTTTATGAAATCATTTTTGTCAGCGGTCAGCCGCTAAAGTAAGAACGGAAAACTCCGGGAGTCCATTTTCTTTTCCTTCTGGTTTCTTTGTAATTCCTGTTACAGTATACAATAAATTTTGGATCTGTGGTATCTTTTTTCTTTGCTGTTTTCGTAATCTATGATATAATAGCAGGAACCGAAGAATTATCGTGGCTGAAGTTCACGATAATGTTCTAATTTTTTATTCACAAAGGAGGATCTTATCGATGGAATATACAACAAAAGGTACCTGTTCCAGAAAAATTCTGTTTGAGGTAGAAGACGGTAAAGTACACAACGTACAGTTCGTAGGCGGATGCAACGGAAACACACAGGGTGTTGCAAGACTCGTTGAGGGCATGGACGTAAACGAAGCCATCTCCCGCATGAAAGGCATCGACTGCAACGGACGCGGAACATCATGTCCAGACCAGCTTGCAAAAGCACTGGAACAGGCTATCCAGAAATAACTTTTTTTACGCTTGCTCTTTTTTATTATAATAACTCCCCGGGGAATGCTCACCCCGGGGAGTTTGTAATTTATCCACTTCTGTTTTTTCTTTTCTGATGCAGCACAGCTTCCCTGCCGCCTGCTTTCTTCCGGTTTTTCTTCTATATTAATAGCACAGTCTTTCTTCCAGCCACCGGACTGCTTTATCTGTCCCATTTGTCGCAGAGACTGTTGATCTGATCGGCAAATTTCGAAAGGTCTTTGTTAGCACCACCTTTGTTTCTTGTAATGACGGTGAGCAGCCGCTGACCAGCCGCAACGAGACGATCGAAGACGGCATTTCCGCTGCTTCTCGTGCGCAGTGTTCCAGCGTTTGCCGTTGTTTCCTTCTGGATCGGAATGCCAACGGTTTTTTCGATGAATTCATTTTCTTTCAGGTCAAATACCGTGCCGGAGAACGGAGCCATCGCCGGGTAGCGGAATTCGTCCCACAGTTTTTCTGCAAAATTTCCGTCACTTTATCTTCGCCGTGCGTTACGAAAACGCGGTCCGGTTTTGCCCGCAGACTGCCCGCCATTGAGCAGTCCTTCCTGATCTGCGTGGCCGCTCATGCCCGGGAACTGGATGATGTGCGCGTTCACATGAACCTCTTCCTGGAACAGTTTCACCTCCTTCGCGCCTCCGATCAGCGCCCGTCCCAGTGTACCGACGGCCTGATAGCCGACGAAGAGAACCGTACTCTCCTGCCGCCAGAGGTTGTGCTTCAGATGATGCTTGATTCGTCCTGCATCGCACATGCCGCTCGCGGAGATAATGACCTTCGGGGTTTCGTTGAAGTTGATGGCTTTCGACTCATCGGATGTAATCGAGAGCTTTAAGCCCGGAAACAGAATCGGATTAATGCCCTGCGCAAGGAGCGCAGCTGCATCGGAATCGTAGCATTCTTTCTGGTGATCGCGGAAAATATTGGTTGCCTCAACGGCAAGCGGACTGTCCACGTAAACCGGGAATTCGCCGTGGCCGTGAACCAGATGTCTGCCTTAATTTCACGAATAAAGTACAGCATCTCCTGCGTTCTTCCAACAGCAAACGACGGGATCACGAGGTTGCCGCCGCGGTCGAGCGTTTCCTGAATGATTTTTGCCAGCTCCGGTACATAATCCGGTTTCGGACCGTGGCTCCGATCACCGTAGGTGGATTCCATAATCACGTAATCAGCGCTCTCCGGGTACTCCGGGTCGTTGATCAGCGGCTGATGGATATTTCCGATATCGCCGGAGAAGAGCAGTTTTTTCGTCACACCGTCCTCTGTCAGCCACAGCTCAATGGATGCGGAGCCGAGCAGATGACCGGCATCGAGGAAACGGATCTGGATGCCGTCCGATAGTGTCACACGCTGATGATACGGAATGCCCTCCAGTAAGCGGATCACGCCGAGGGCATCCTCCATTGTGTACGGCGTGACGTAATCTTCTTTTCCCGCCCGGCGGTTTTTGCGGTTCCGCCACTCGGCCTCGGCGAGCTGAATGTGTGCGCTATCGCGGAGCATGATGTCCGAAAGCGCTACCGTCGCCGGGGTCATATAGATTGGACCGCGGAAGCCGTGCGCATACAGCAACGGCAGATTTCCGGTGTGATCGATGTGCGCGTGCGTGATCAATACAAAATCAAGCTGGGATGCCGGGACCGGAATCGGCTTGTTTTCATAAATATTCGGTCCCTGCTCCATACCGCAGTCCACTAAAAACTTCTTTCCGGCAGCCTCCAGATAATAACAACTGCCCGTCACTTCATGTGTTGCTCCAAGAAATGTAAGACGCATAAGATGCCTCCTGTTCTCCCGTGTTTGTTCGGGGACAAAATGTTGTCACTGCGGGTCAAAACACGCGTTATACGTTTGGCCCGTTATCGCGGCCAGCAGTCGTCAAGTTCCCATGCCAGCATGGTCTTTGACGCGTTGTCCGCGAAAATAATCTGAAATTCCTTTTGTATTTTATGCTTATTCTCTCTTTTTTGATTATTATAGCATAATATCTGGCAGATTCCAACGGAATTTTAAGGCAGATTGCACAACAATCTTGATATTTTTGTTCAATTATGGGAATCGGCTTGTAAAAGCGTACAGAAAAGAGGCACCGGTATTCCTGCAGTAATACCGATGCCTCACTTATCGGGGCCAGCCGATGTTCCGTATGATCACTCACACGCTGAACATAGTAACACATGATGACTCAGATCTGTGTTGTGGTTGGAAAAAGGAATTTCGACGCGTTGAAAATCCTGAAAGATCTGCGTTTTCGTCTTAATATATTCATTGTTATAAGGTTTCTATAGGGGACTGGCCCCGAAAGGGGATGAGGGAGTGTAAACTGGATTGGGTTAAAAATTTTGTCCGCTAGTTTACGCTACCTCTTTTGCGCTTACACATTTCAATAATCTACTCTCTTTGAATATTAATGATCTCATGTAATTTTTTATCCAATGTAAATACCGTCAGTTCTGCTTGCTCCATTTTCAAGAACTCCATTTTTGTGCAGGAATGATATCCTCTCAAACGATAATAGTAACCTTTTTCTACTTTGACTTGTTGATTTAAATACAAAGATGATGTATTATAATCTACATTTTCCCACTTTTTGTAACTGTAAAAGTCTTCTGAGCCGCTAGAACGTTCCAAATAAACATTTAACTTCACAGTTCCACATGTTACATTACATTCTGTTCCAGCACCAATTCCAACATATCCTCCTCCATTATTTGTTATTCTTACAAACCCCTGATGAAGATATGTACTTCTTGCCACACTCTGATAATTTCCGATGGATTCCATCTCATTTGTCAACTCAGATCCATCAATTGTATGGCCCAAATAATCTAACGCTCCTGCTTGTGCATTTACAGTATTTAATGACATTGTCAAAACGAGCATGGCGCAAAAGAGTAAGCTTTTTAAATTCATAACCTTTTTCATACTTCCTCTTTCCCCTCGTCTTCACCTACATAATATATACGTTAAGTCGATAAAATAATTACACATTATACTGCATTTCACTTAAAATTTTTAAAATCTCTTCCTTTTTTATCTGACCACTTAATTGATAATATACATCCTTATATTTCCATAATGCATAGTAATTTTCTTCGTCATTTTCAGAAATTGTTCCCATTTCAACTTCAATTACATCATCAAGCGTTTCTACTTGAACCTTTTCTCGATCTTTCCAATTACCCTGTGACAAATCTTTTTCATTTGCAGCCAAGTGAAAATATACAAACTGATTGTTATATTGATACTTAATTATTGCCATTTGTGTTGCGTCTAATATCGTTGCTTGATTATACTTCATACCTTTCGGAATATAATAAAACTCTGGAACATCAATATGTAATATTTCTCTTATTTCCTTCGCTGCTTCATCTAATGTATTCGCCGAATATTTTCTATCTTCACCATTATTCGTTCCTGTCGCATCCCCGCCATTCCAAACTTCATGTACACTCTCCACCAACCGAATCCGATTCGCCTCGCTCGTCATACTGGCTCCAAAAACACACGCTCCCACAACCAACACAACACCAGCCGCCTTTGCCGTCCGTACCCAGTGTTTTGTTGTTTTCGCTCTCTTTGCAATCTTCTTCTGTTTTTCCGCCTGCTTCTCGCGTTCCACCTTTTTCTCCACGATCTGGCGACGGATCTCCAGTGTTTTTTCCGTCGGCTTTCCATCTGCGTCCGCGAGTCCTTCCTTCTGGAGGCGCTGCTGGAAGCGCTCGTACATTGCGTTCAATTCTTCCTCTGAAAGCGCAGGCGCAGCTCCGGCTCCTGTTCTGTTACTGTGTTTCCTTCCTCTGCCTTTACAACTGCCGATTCCCCTTCCACCGTTTTCGAATCCGCAGCCATTTTTTCTTCCATCGTCTGCTCCAGTTTCTTTTTCAGCTGTTCTTCTTTTTCTATCTTTTTCATCTTCTTCCGTTCCTCGGCATCTTCCATGTTGTAACCGTACTTGACTTTTCCTGTACTTGAGGGGATAATAAAAGCCAAATGATATTATCAAATTCCAGGGAGGAATTCTCATGAAGCATATTGTTCTGACAGGCGGAGGTACCGCCGGCCATGTTACCCCGAATATTGCCCTGATTCCAAAATTAAAAGAAGCAGGTTATAAAATCTCTTATATCGGTTCCTACGACGGTATGGAGCGCAAGCTGATCGAAGATCTCGGCATTCCGTATTACGGAATTTCATCTGGAAAGCTTCGCCGCTACTTCGATCCGAAAAACTTTTCCGATCCGTTCCGCGTCGTAAAAGGCTACTTTGAAGCAAAAAAACTGCTCAAAAAGCTGAAACCAAACGTTGTCTTCTCCAAAGGCGGCTTCGTTTCGGTACCGGTTGTCCTTGCCGCCAAAGCATGTAAAGTCCCGGCGCTCATCCATGAATCAGATATGACGCCTGGCCTGGCAAATAAACTGTGTATTCCGTCCGCTGCAAAGGTCTGCTGTAATTTCCCGGAAACCGTCAAATGTCTCCCGGAAAACAAAGCCGTTCTGACCGGAACGCCAATCCGCCAGGAACTGCTGTCCGGCGATGCGCGGGAAGGCCTGAAGTTCTGCGGATTCAATGCCGCAAAACCGGTTATTCTCGTCATCGGAGGAAGCCTCGGTTCCGTTGCTGTCAATACTGCGGTCCGTTCTATTTTACCAGAACTTCTGAAAGATTTCCAGGTGATTCATCTCTGCGGTAAAGATAAACTGGATGCCTCCTTAAATGGTACCGAAGGTTACGTTCAGTTCGAGTACATCAAAGATGAGCTCCCGGATCTCTTCGCTGCAGCAGATCTGATCATCTCCCGCGCCGGCGCAAATGCGATCTGCGAAATCAGTGCTCTGGCAAAACCAAACATTCTGATTCCGCTTTCTGCCAATGCCAGCCGCGGAGACCAGATTTTAAATGCGCGTTCCTTTGAGCGTCAGGGTTACAGTAAAGTTCTGGAAGAAGAATCCGTGAATGCGCAGACTCTTCAGTCCGCAATCCGTGAGGTTTACGAAAACCGTCAGACCTATATCAATGCGATGAAGAAGAGCAGCCACACCGATTCCATCGGCCGCATCCTTTGCCTGATCCAGGAATGCGAACGCAAATAGTAACTACAGAAATCCCATTTCTCTGGCTTTGTCAGCAAAGTGCTGGCAAAGCCATTTTTTCGTCCGGGTCATTTTCACCCGCAGATTTCCTATGGTGATACCCATTTCGGATGCTACTTCCTTTTCCGGACGCTCATGCACCTTGATTTCACGCGTAATATAATAACCCGATTCATCATGATCTTTCAGTGCATCCATCACTTCCTGAAAAAAATGATTTCTCTCCTGCTTTTCTTCCTCTGCAAGCGTCGGAAGTTCCATCTCTTCCGCACGAAGATCCTCATCCAGTTCGTTCCAGTCAAAACGTTGTGCTTTTCTTTGATAATCAATTCCCAGATTCTTTGCAGCGACACGGACCCAGCCTTCTACTCTGTCTTCATCCAGCGCATCAATATTCAGGTACAGTTTCACCATCGTTTCCTGTGCGATATCATCCGCATCGGCTTCATTGTGTACCACCTGCATTGCGGCTGAATAGGCTGTCATTACATACTTTTTTATATATTTCTGAAAAGTTATTTTTGTCCATTGTTCTCCGCCCCTGTTCGTCTGTCATTGATTCTTTTTCTGGCTGCTGCCAGCCTTTTCTCAGGCCTTCAGCTCTGCCGTCACGCTCTCAATGATCTGCTCTTTTACCGCATCCTCGAGAGTTCCCTGCTTCCATGCAGCAATACCGGCATTGTCACCTTCATATCTTGGAATCAGATGCATATGGAAGTGGAATACCGTCTGTCCTGCTGCCTCGCCGTTGTTCTGTACCAGGTTGAAGCCATCGGACTGAAGCGCTTTCGTCATGGCTGTTGCCATTTTTTTGCCGAGAATCATTGCTTTCGCTGCGGTTTCATCCGGAATTTCATAAATGTTTGCAAAATGCTGTTTTGGAAGAATCAGCGCATGTCCTTTCGTTGCCGGTCCCTGATCCAGAATGACACGGAACTCATCGTCCTCATACAGTGTCGCGGTTGGAATTTCTCCGTTTGCTAATTTACAAAAAATACAATCCATGATCTTTTTCTCCTTTACTTTTTTTAATTTTTCTGTTGTTCAGAATCCCGTTCTGCACGGTTCCGAACAACTCTATTTTCTCACTATTTGTCGAAAAATGTCAAATAATGCAGAACGCTTTTTGTTGCGCGCTCCCCCTTTTCAATGCTAAACTTTTGCCTAATCAAAAATCATTACCTACGCATCATAAGGAGGATACGGCTATGTCAAAAGAACCAACAACCAATTCACAGGCTTATCGGAAGAATGTCACGCTATGATTTCCCGGATTTCACATGAGGTTCGAAATCCTGTTGCGGTTATCCACAGCTTTCATCAGCTTCTTCTTTTAGCGCATCCGGAGCTTTCCAACGATCTCTATTTTCAGAAAATCCAGGAAAATATGGCTTTTCTGAACTCCCTGCTCGATGAGCTCTCCTGCTATAATCATTCATATCGGGCGGTACGCGCTTACGTGAATCCTTATCTTCTGCTCCAGAATCTCTGTGCCGATACCGGCGTTCTCCTCGAAAAACAACAGGTTTCCATTGAACTTGTCAAGGAATCTGCCATTCCGCGCTTTGCCCTTGATACCACGCAATTTCGTCAGCTTTTTCTGAACCTGATCCGAAATGCGGCGGAAGCAATGCCTTCCGGCGGAACGATCAAAATCTCTCTCTGTTTCGACGGTGACTTTCTGACCATCCGTGTGCAGGACACTGGCTGCGGAATCCCCGCCGAGGATCTGCCGACTCTCTTTGACCTTTTTGTCACACATAAGAAAAACGGAACCGGCCTTGGACTTGCCATCTGCAAGGAAATTGTAACCGCACACGACGGCACGATTTCCGTTTCTTCCGTTCCCGGGGAAGGAAGCACCTTTACGGTCGTTTTCCCCTTTTCCTGATCCTTGCCATTCCCGGATAGAGAACCGCCATCAGGACTGCACCTGCCAGAAAACCGCCGATGTGTGCGAAGTTGTCCACATTTGAAGACTGGAATCCGACCAGCAGCGAAAGGACAGCCATGACGACCATCCGCCGGAAGGTGAGATCCTCCAGCCTTCCTTTCCGAAATGCCAGAAGAACAAGCATCGCTCCGACAGCAGAAAAAATCGCTCCCGAAGCGCCGGCGGAAACTGCCGGTGCTTCCTCTGTTTTCATCAGGGACAGTTCATGCAGATACGAGCACAGATTTCCGACGAGTCCGCCGCCCAGATAGATGACCAGATAACGGATCTTTCCAACTGCGCGTTCCAGGTAATCCCCAAGGAACAAAAGAAGCAGCATGTTGTTGATCAGATGCTGGATGCCAAAGTGAAGAAACATACTCGTAAACAGGCGATAGTATTCTCCGCTCTCAATCAGCGGCGCATACGCCGCACCGCAGTCCATCATATGTCTGGAGCTCTCTGTCCCTCCGGTCAGTGTGACTGCAAGGAATACCAGAATATTGCATACGACGATGACCAGATTGATGCTTTTTTTTGATCTCTTCCACATACGGTCCACGATATCTTCGTTCGGATCGTAACTGTTTTTCCTTTGTTCTTCCATTACATCATTTCCTTATCTTGTGCTATTTTTTTATTATAATTTAATTCACTTGTAAATGCAAGTAATTCT
>ENA-OQDD01000123-OQDD01000123.1-human-gut-metagenome-genome-assembly--contig:-NODE-123-length-31167-cov-3.608956_pt1 | contig 31167 bp, 43 predicted proteins | sample MGYA00242507_ERZ504598 | MGnify/ENA primary metagenome ERZ504598 (study PRJEB26092, sample SAMD00036318) | human gut metagenome | host: Homo sapiens | study: EMG produced TPA metagenomics assembly of...
TGAGCCGTCGCATACCGCAGTTGGTCCGATCTCGTCAACCTGCAACTCGATGACCGTGCGGTTGGATCCGTCCTGCGCCTGATAGGAGCGCTGCTGCAAACGACCCTGCGCGATCACACGCATGCCCTTCGCGAGTGAGCGGACGCAATGCTCAGCCAAGTCACGCCACGCGCTACAGCGCATGAACAAGGCCTGACCGTCCTCGAACTGGTTCGTGCTGCGGTTCCAGGTGCGCGGCGTGCTGGCGATCGTGAACGACGCGACCTGCGCGCCCGCGGACGTCGTGCGCAGTTCCGGATCGGCGGTCAGATTGCCGACGATCGTGATAACGGTCTCCCCTGCCATCACTCAGCCTCCTTCATGTCGCTTCGGTATCCTCCGGCGTATCCGCTTCCATGACTTCGGCGGTCACGTCATCGGCTTCATCGGCGCTATCGTCATCGAGCACCGGTTGGAACACGTCGCCGTAGTCAGGCGTGATGTCATCTGCTGCGACGCAGTCTGCGCCTGCACGGTCAAAGGCAGGTACGGGGCGGCGCGACGGATGGCGGTCTTCTTAGCCATGGCCTCGTAATCGGTCTTCCACGGTCCGAAATTGCCGCTCTTGCTGCGCGCCCTCGCCTGCTCGATCTCCTGACGGTTCAGCACGAGGAAGTAGTGCCCACCGTCCTTGAAATGCGCGACCATGTACACGTGGGTCAGTTCGCCGGGGTTGGCGCATGGCACGTGGTGCAGCTCCTCGTTGAGGCCATAGCTGTACGAGAATTCGTCTCCCTGGTGCACGGCGCGGGCGCTGATGTCCACGAGCTGGCCGCTACGCCGCGCCAAGTCGATCATGCCACGGTAGCCCATGATGAACGTGGCTTCCATTCCGCCGGATTTCTTGTTGTAGAAGGGCAGCACGTAGGCTCGTCCCAATCCGTCCACGTTGGACGGTTCCAATCCGAGCGCGCTGCAGGTCATGAAGCATGAGAGCACGCTTTGCGGCGAGCATTCCGCGAGTTTCGGCGTCTTGTTGATCGCGGACACGCACATCTGATAGAGCGGTCGGGGCTGATGTTGTTGCCGACGACGCTGGCGATACGCGGCCAGCTTTTCTTCATCATCATTTTCAGATTCCGTTTCGGCGTCATTTCGACCATCTGCTGTCCCTGCGCCTGCTGTGCGATCTGTCCCATGATTATTGCTCCTTTTCTTCGGTGGCTTTGAATGCGAATTTGCGGTATGTGGTGGCTTTGACGGTGTATTCCTTGCGGGTCGTCGGCTTGTAGGTGGCTTGGAGGTTGCCGCAGCGCACGCCCGTATGCGAGCCGATGCGCAGGATGATCTGCTCCTGCAATTCCTTTTGCGCGGCCTTCAGGTCATGCAGCGTTCCGGTGGCGCTCTCGTATCTTGCGAGCAGGTCGTAGAGGTTATCGTCGTCGCTTTCGTCCACGATGTCCGGCGTGGGTTCCGGGAACGCCTTCTGCACGTCCCCGCCGGTCAATTGCGGTGGCGTGTCGGTGGTGACGAAACGCCAGAAGTCGGCTGCGGCCTTGTCGATCGCGGCCATATCCTCCACGTCGGCCTCGAACGGTATTTCCACCGGCTCGTCGTCTCCGATGGCCGCGTACACGTAGCCCCACATCCATCCAGTGACGAGCGCGTAGAACTCGACTTGAGCGAGATAGTAAGGCGGAATCCGGAGGTTGCCGTCCTCGTCATGCCAGTCCCCCGCTCGACGGTTACCAGCCGTTTTGATTTCGAGGATTCCAAAACTTCCGTCCTCCCTTTGCAGGATGCCGTCAAGGGAAGCTCGCAGGTATGGCCTCTCGCGGGCGATGAACTGCTTGTCCGTACCGTCCGTGACGAGCATTTCCGGATGATTGGCGCGGAATCGTTTCCTGAGCTCGTTCTCCAAGCATTGCCGCGAATGACGGCCCACTTGTCGGAGATGTCCTCCGGCTCCACGCGGCCGGTCTTCTCAAGCCACAATTCGTAAGGCGTTTTGAAAGCGTTAAGGCCGAGGATCGTGCTCATGTCCGAGCCGCCCACACCAGCCTTACGGCTCTTCAACCACGCGAGATGACGTTCCGTCTTCTTGCACTGCCTGAACCGCTCGACCGTGTAGCGTTCCGTGTCCTTGAGGGGAATACGCTTCATTTCTTCTCCACTTTCACTTCCTGAATTTCGGCATCGAAGTAATTGACAATCAGATTTGCGATGTCCATCGCGGACATTTTGAGTCGGGTGATTTCTTCCTTGTTCTCGGCCTTGACGGTGAGAACGCCGTCCTTGCTATCGAAATTGAGCTTCATTTTGCGTCCTTCGAGTAATTGGCCTTAATGTCCATCAATTCGCCGTTCAGCAGCTTGGTGGCGAATCCGTAGACGACTTTGTCGTTGGCTTGGAACGCGGTTCGCTGCAATGCGCTGATGGCGTCGAAAATGCCGGTCAATGCGTTGGAGATGATGGTGCGTGGGTTCTCACACTGTTTCTCCGGTACTGTCTCCTTGTTGGCGGTGAGTTCCTGGCTCATTGGTTCCTCCTTGTTGGCGACTGGTTTCGATGCGACGGTCATGATGGTCTCCTTCTTCTTTCCGCTTGTGGTGATTTTGCGTGGCGAATGCTTGTCGAAGGCTGGCAGCAGTCCTTCCTTGCGGAGTTGGCTGAGAATGTTGCCGACTGTTTTCTGGCTCAGGCCGAGCGTTTCGGCTGTTTCCTTGCCGTCGAACGGCTGGCCTTGGCTGATGCGTTTTTGGCAGTGCGCGAGGATGAGTCTCGTTTCGACGGTTCTTCCGGTTTCGCCGGAAGGCCTTGCGTGAGGAGTCCGGCCTTGCGTAACGCCGCATTTCGGTGATGTCGAGACCGGCCTCGCCCGACTCGTCGTAGATTTTCTTCAGTTCGGCGAGTTCACTGTCCGTGTATTCGTGTTTCAATTCGTTCCTTTTCTTAAGTTTTCGATGAGCGCGTGGTTGTCGCGGATGAACTCGTCCACGTCAATTCCCTGCTGGGTGAGGGTCGGTTTGCCGGTGTCGACGTGTGCTTTTCCGTCGCTTGTGACGTCTGGACTGCTTTTAAACCGTGCAGCCGGAACGAATCTCCCGTTTTTCATCTCGCCACCGTCCTTCGGTATTCGTGCGCCTGCGCCCACCGTTCGGCCACGGCGCGTTGGTATCTGACCTTGCGCCTGTCCTGATGGCCTTCTGGCGGTTCCACGCCGATTTTCAAGTACGGCGGCCCCTTGCCGGTACTCCGCCAATTGGCAAGGTGCGCACGCTCATGCCGAGCATGACGGCCAGTTCGCCTGGCGTGAGCAGATCGTCACTCATCGTCGGCGGGTGGGCAGTAGCGGCTGATGGAGTACGTCTGGCCTTTGCCGGTGACCTTCGCGGTGCGGTTGATGGTCACGTGCCCGTCCGAATGGGTGATGGCGGTTTCCTTGATGCGGAACAGTCCCAAGTCCATGGCCTTCTGGGTCGCACGTTGCGGTTCGAGCCGGTCTTGCCGAGATAACCGTCCTGCCGGAGAATCTCGAACAGTCGGTTCTGGCTGATATTCAAACCGTTCTGGCGCAGCATCTTCGCGAGTTCTCCGATGAGGCACGTGCCGTCCGACGCGGCCACCGCGTCCGCGAACCGCGCTTTCGGCTCCAACGCTTGATGTGCTCGTACTGTTCGGCGATGCGTCGCTTCTGCGTTTCCATGGTGCGTTGGCCGATCATCACGGCCTTCGCGAGGATGGTCATGTCATCATCCATGTCCGTGGTTGGAATGTAGCCGCCAGTCTTGCGAATCTGCGGAAGCACCTCATGCGTCACCCAACGTTGGAACTCCTTCGCCTCCGGCTTCCGCGAACGCATGATGAGCTTGTACAGGCCGGGCTCAGAGATGATGAGAGGCGCACGCCCTGGCTGATTCCAAACCTCCGAATTACGGAGGTTTGTGATTTCGTCATCATCAAGAGCTTCGCGGAGATGATTTGTGTCATTGCCGAGGATGTCACATGCGTCCTTGGCGACGAACCAAGGCTCCCCCGCTTCGTCGGTCAGGCGCGTAATGATGCACCCTTGAACTCGAATCGCTGGATTTCATTGCTCATTTGGAGCCTCCTAGTATTTGACTGCTTCGATGCGGGTGATGAAGAAGTGGATGCCGGGGGCGCATTCGTTCCACCGGTTGGTATCGAAGTCTTCGACGTGCACGGTTTCGCCTTTTTCGTAGGTGAAGTCTGGGTCGAATGAACTGTATGCCGTGGTGTCTGGTGGGAGGCTGTTGCCTTGCCTGTCTTGCAGGTCGAGAATTCGGGCTTTGTTGGCGCGGCATTTGCGTCCGGTGCTGTTGGAGCGTTTTGCGTCGGATGGAATGAGAAGTTTTACGATGATGGGCGCTCCGTCGAGTGCGAGGGCTTTTTTCCAGCCGATGATGTCGCCTTCATCCGGAAGGATGCTGGTTTGGGCGACGGTGAGTTCCGATAGGTTTGCACCGCGAAGGTTTGCACCGCGCAGGTCTGCACCGCGCAGGTCGGCGAGGAACAGGTCGGCACCGCGCAGGTCGGCATCGCGCAGGTCGGCATCGCGCAGGTCTGCATAGCGCAGGTATGCATAGCGCAGGTATGCACCGAGTAGGCAGGCGGTTCCGTATTTTTTGAGGATGGCTTCGATGCTGTCGCCTTCGAGGATGCCGTTTGGCGTGGTGATTTTCATTGGTTTTCCTTTGCTTGTTGCAAGTTGTGTGCCCCGTCCTGACGAGTGATGGGGCTGAGTGGCTGGCATTGGAGTCGGACCGATGCGTCCTTGGATTCCGAACGCCCCTTTGACCGTTGGAACGCGACCTGAACGCGTTCACGGCCGGTGGCGTGGCCGACTGTGATTGAAGCAGTCAGGCATAGTAAGAAAGGAACCGCAGGCACCGGAGTGCCTGCATATATTTAGACAGGAGAAGATTGGAATCCGTGGACGGGCGAACCGTCGCCCAGCCGAAGCCACGACAGAAGTGTGTATGCAAACGCCGTGGCGGATTTGTTGTTTGTCGATATTCAGTTATGTGTTCCCGCCAGCCGACATGAGTGAACGTGGATGTCCGCGAAAACATCCCTAATTGGTTTGTTTTGTTGGACTGTCGCTGGTGGGAAGTCTTTATTCTCGTGGGGCGAACCGCACGGTCAGCATAGGACGGTCAGAATGTAGATGATGCTGACGAGGACGGTGGCGGTCTGTGAGTCCGCCGTCCGCCAAGTGAAAAGCAGTGTCGCCGATGCGGTGCAGGCGATGATGGCGAGCAGGGTCTTGACGCGGCGGAGCGTGTAGTTCGGTTTCGTGTTTCCTGCCTGTCCGCTGTCGTGCAGTTGGTCATGGCTGGTCATTTGCTTGCTTCCATTTCCTTGAGGATTCGATTGCATTCGCGTCGGACGCGCTGCACTTCGGTCTTGGTGAGGTTGAAGTAGTATTGGCCGGTCGATGTGCGGAAGCTCATTCGAGCCATCGGCCTGCCGTCCTGGGCGGTGAAGGCCTGCATATCGAATCCGCCGTCGTCCATCCAGCTCATCGTGTGTTTCCCACCTTGTCGTTGAGCCATAGGCGATGCCTTCGATTTCCGCTGGCGTGAAGTCCGCGAGGGTGATGTTTTGGATGCCGTCCACGAGACTGGCGCTGCCGTCCTCATGGAAGCGGATGTAGAATCCGCTTGATGCGAGCAGCAGGCTTCCTGTCTCGTGGAGTGTCGGCGGTTTTGGCGGATTGAGTAGTTGGCTGGTCATTTCTGCGCTTCCTTGACGATCGTGTCGATGATGACGTCCACGAGGTCTGGCACGTCGATGTCCATCGGTCCGGTGATGTGGCCCAGGAATCGGCTAGCGTCGATTTCATTCCACTGTTCCGCGTATTGCGGGCGAATCATGTCGCCATGCTCGGCGAATTCGTCGAAGACGGCTTCCACGCAGGCTTTGCGCAGGTCTTTGTTGTCGTTCTTGCTGTCCATCGGACGCTCCTTTGGTTGTGGATTTCAGGCTTTGAATTGTTTGATGCTGTCGATCGGCTGGATGAGAGCATGACGAGGGTTTCCGATTCCATGTCGAGCATGGATGCCGCTTTTTCGATTTCGTCCGTCGAGAGTGGCGTGCGGCCTTTGAGCCTGTTGTTTACGGCTCTGATTTCGAGGCCCCATGCTTTTGCTAGGTCTTTCGGTGTCTTGTCGTGTCTGGCGAGTTCCGCTTTGAGGTTTCTGGTGGCTGTTTCCGTCAGACCGGCCATGCATCCTCCTCGATTCCCTGCTTGGTGAGGCAGGCGCGCCAGTCGTGCCAGCGGGGCCGCGCATGTGGCCGCACGGGTAGTGGTCGGGGGTCTTGGTCTTCTTGGTGCTCAACATCTCGTTTTTCCTTTCGACGTTTTTAATATACGTAATTACGAAGTTTCTTGTATTCGTAATTACGTAGTCTTCACGATTTATGCACATATGACTACGCAATTAGCTATAATTTGAAGCATGGGAAGAAAAGCACAGGAGGTCACGCATTTCGCCAAGCAGGTCATGGACGAATGCGTCAGACTCCAAAAGCAAAGCGGCATGACCATCAAGGAATTCGCCAAGGCCTGTGGCTTCGGCGAGGTCTACTGGTACACGAGGGCAAACTACAGCCTCCCGCTCAACCTGAGTGACCTGGAACGCATCAGCGAAGTGACCGGCGTATCCATCGGAGACATCGTGATGGACTCCAAACGCCATGCCAGTGAAGCTGCCGAGAGGAAAGCAGCAGGCAGGCGGTTATGGCCTTGCGGCGATATCGGGCCGCCGGCAAGGCAGGAGGTCATCAATGGAGAGGCTGGACCGGATTACGACGAGCCTGCCTGACCTGCCCATCGACCGACGCATGACATACGGAGCCATGCGCCGTGCCATCATCGGCCTGCCGGTCACCGTGTCCAGCGCCATCCTGCCGGACGGACTATGGGGCTGCTACGACGGCGAAAACCACGTCATCCTCATAGACCGTCGGCTCACCTACACGGCGAAACGCTGCACTTTGGTGCACGAACTGTTACATTGGCGGCACGGCGACACCGGCTGTGCGAACGATAGTTCGAAACAGGAGCGACGGGCGCGAACGCAGACCGCCCTCACGCTCGTCAACCCCACCGAACTCGCACTACTCGAACGCGTGTACGAGTACGAATGGCAGATCGCCGACGAACTCAACATAACGACACAAGTCCTCGAAGACTACCGGCTGATCCTAGCCGAGCGAAACATCCAATGACCGGAACCCCGCCATTCGGCGGGGTTCTCGCGTAGAATGACAGGAAATCAAGAGGAGGAAATGGAGAAAATGAGCAATCACGGAGCAAAGAAGCCTGACAACCTCAGCAAAGACGGAAGATTCTCTGCGTGGCCTGCATCTGCCTGGTGCTTGCCGGAGTGGCGAAGGTAGCAACATCACAACGCCGGACGACTCTATCCCTTGCAGCAGCCCGCACATTCCGTCATCGACGATCCAACTTCAGGGACACTTGATGAGCAGCCCAAGCTGGCGCCGAGCACCGTGCTTGACTCATTTGCCTCCGCGATAGGGCAACAGCCATCCAGCACGGAGGAATTCAAGACCACGACCGACAGTGCGCCATTCCCGATTGGAATATCGTCTTTCAGCCTTCGAAGACGGTTCTGGCCTCCATGCGCAGTTCGATGGTTTCACTATGGACGTGATTACTTATCGTGGCGGCACGTCGCTTCGCGCCTATCTCGATGGCGACGACACGCACGTGTCGGCGAATTACGCGGCTCTGGTGAAGGCCATAGACAATGATGCGTCCGACGATCAGATTCAGCGGGATTTGGACGCTTTCACGTCCACTGGCAGCGGCGGTGGATCCGTGAGCGACGGCACGATAGCCAATACGAACATCGGCAAGGTAGGCTCCATCACCGAGGCGTTGAATCGATGACAAAAATCGGCTAGAGGCCTTATTAAAAGAATGTTACCAATCTATATATTACTTATATAAATAGTACATATAAGTATTGGCTGCGGTATTTATACGTACTGCCAGTTGGTACTTATTTGTCTACTACCAATGGTACAAATAAGTACAGGTAAAGAAAAGCCCCTCCGGCGCTGTCACACCGAAGGGGATGAAGAAAAGCGCGAGCATTTCTCCACTTGCCAATTTATCAGCAGGTGGGGAGGAAAGACATGGAAGAAATGGGCTACCGCAACTTCAACGCAATCCGTCAGCTCGGTCAAATGGGCAAGTTCTCCAAGATGAGGCTGACGGCACTCTCTCCACAAGCAACTCGGCACTGCTGCTGCTCACCTACATGGCAAGCGTCACCTACGACTGGGACACGGAGCGCAACTGCCCAACCGCCGACGCAAAAGCCAAGGGCTACCCATGCCGATACTACAAGCGCGGAGCCGAAACATTCGCATACGACTACGGCAAACTAGGCATATCGCCAGAGCAGGCCATGAGCGAAAACGCCCAGGAATACATCGAAAAGCGGAAAGGCGCTGCAAACCAAGAATTCAAACGCTCAATCACCACCTTGAAGGACTGGGGCGTAATCAAGCAGCTGGAACATGCGAAGAACGGAAACCCTGCCGGATACTTGCTGCTGCTTGGCGACGACGAGGAGAACCGGGCGGTGGAACGGTGGGCGCGCCAATGCCTCAACCTGCCGATGATCTGGTGAGCTGTGCCCACATTTTGCCCACGTCCTGACGGTAATTGCAGTGAATTGGAGTGAATTGGAGTGAATTGCAAACCATGCCGGAACCGTTGGAAACACTGGGAAAACGGCGGAATAACAACGATCGTGAAAACCGAGCGCAAAGGGTTCGAGTCCCTCATCGCCCACCTTTTGTTTCCGCAAAAATAAGCCGTTCCGACTCTTCTGATATTCCCAACTATCTCGCGTGCACGTCAGCAAAGTCATGACTTTTGTCAATATAGACAATTTCATGGAAACATCTTCTTCGACTGCTTCCGCAAGCAAAAAGGCTTGGAATCATGTGATTCCAAGCCTTTATATGAGCGCCCGACCTTGGCCATGCGTGTCGAGGCGGGTAAAACGAATACGATTAGCGGCCTTTGCCGAATGCGCGCAGACGGATGCCGTTCCAGTCACCGCTGACGGTCAGCGGCGTGGCTGCATTCATGCCGGCGGTCTTCGCGGCGGACTGCACGGTGCTTGAACTTGCCGCGCCCGGGCGCCCCGGCTTCGGGGTGAGCACCCACAATGGACCATCGTCGCCGAGGACCGCATACGCATCGACGATGGTGTCAGACAGTTCGTCTTCGTCATCGCCGTCGCGCCACCAGATAATCACGCCATCAACGGCGGAATCATAGTCCTCGTCGACCAGCTCTTCACCGGTCAGCTCCTCGATCTTGGCGCGGATCGAGTCGTCCACATCATCGTCCCACAGCCATTCCTGTACCAGGTCGCCGGCGTGGAAACCGAATTCTTCAGCGTTATCAGATGCCGTTTGATTCACGTTCGTCAATATACCAACACTGCTCGAACATATACGTTACGAACCGTGGAATTGCTCACTTTGCGAGATTGTTTTTTCTTATATCTCGGAATGCGTCACTCTCCCGCGGAGCATTGCGGCAGGGATGCACCCTTGCCGTCTCGGACGGCAACCAGCGCATCGTACGCCTCCTGCAAAGTGGACACCTTCACCACGTTCAAACCTTCCGGAATATGATCCACAACGCTGGAACAATTGGATTCCGGGGCAAGGAACCAAGTTGCTCCGTCGCGTTTCGCTCCGAGCATCTTCAAACGGATGCCTCCGATTTCACCGACTTCACCTTTGTCGTTCATCGTGCCCGTTCCCGCGATGATCTTACCCCCAGAAAGTTTTTCACCGGTCACCTTGTCGATCAGACCAAGCGTGTACATCATGCCCGCCGACGGCCCGCCGATGTCGTCCACATGCATGGACACCTTCATGCCGGACACGTCATAACCATGCTCTTCCAGGAACTTTTTCGCCGCTGCGGTGGCGGAATCCTGCGATGACGTCATCTCCTTGTCGCTGGACTGCTTGTATTCCTCTGCGGTCTGCCCAACAGGAACCACCGCTTCCTGAGGCATCACCGTGGATTTCGAATCGGCCCACGCCACCAATGCCTGCGCGTTCGACACCGGGTACCCTGGCACGCCTGAAGCATTGACCGTGACCAACAGCAGTTGGCCTGAATCCTTATACGTTTTCGCACCGGAAACGGCGATGACCTGCTTGCCGGAAACCTCCCCGAGCACATTCTGCGTCGGGCCGGGCACCTGCACCACATACGCGCTGGGCATAATCAACACCAATACGCACAGTACCGCCACCAACGGTCCTGCAAGATAACGCCATGAACGCGCGGACAGCCAACCTTCCGCGCCTATCAGCCATCGTTTGACACGTCCCGGAGCGCCGCTACGTGTGTTTTTGCCGTGAATTCGTCGTGTTTCCTTCATCTTGGGCATACCTCCCATAACATAGTATGGAACCAACCAAACTTGAAAAAACGCTTAGGAAAAGGCAGGGCCGGCATGGACGAGAACGCGATCCGCCAATGGTTTATCGATTGTTTCGGACCAATTCAAGGCGAGATGGCATGGAACCAGTTTTCCAACATGCCGGAAGAGTTGCGCGACCAGTTGATGAGTCAGGATGTGAGCAAGCTTCCCAAGCCGGCCGAGGTCAGGTCGATGATGCAGGCGTTCACTGCGGGCGGGCTCAACACTTTCGGAGACATCCAGCACATCACCGAGGAAGGTCCAATCAACGTCAAACTGGCGAAATCATTGGCATTGCAGCAGGCCAATGGCGAAGGATCGGAAACCAGTGTGAGCGCGGAGTACGGCGAGATGGCCCGGCGAGCCATCAGCGAGGCGAATCTGTGGCTTGACACCGCTTGCGAATTCAACCCCGCGCAAGGCGAAACGCAGGTGCTTACCCGCGCAGGCTGGGTGGAAGGATGCATCGATTCCTGGGCGCAGTTTGCATCCCCGATTGCCGAGTCGATGAGCGACGCTCTGGCTTCGATTTTGTCACAGCGTTTCGGCGATTCCGAATTCCATACGGAAATTTCCGGCATTTTCGCCGGTCCGGTGCAGATTCCGATTCCCGATGATATGAAAGATCCGGCAAAACTCATGCGTTTCGTCGGCAATACGTCGTTCGCCATGCAGCTGGGACGTGCCGCCGGCGATTTGTCGCATGAGGTGCGCGGCAGTTTCGACCAAAGCATTTCGTTGCTGAAGAATCCGGCTGGAGGCCTGATCGTGCAGAATGTCGTCGAATATGCGAAATCCTTGGAAATCGACGTGAACGAAGTAATGAGCTATCTTGCACTGCAAGAGCTCGCCCATTCGCGCCTGTACGCTTCCGTGCCGTGGCTGATGCCACGCTTCGAGGCGCTGTTGGGCAAGTATGCCCGTGGCACCAGCATCGATTTGGACGCCATGGAGGAGCAGATCCGCGATGCGCAGTCCGTCGACCCGGATTCCATGGCCGACGCGGTGAACATCACCAAGGTGGCGTTCCCTGACACGCCTGAACAACAGCAGGCCATGAAATCGCTGGAGAATCTGCTCGCCTTGGTAGAGGGTTGGGTAGACACCGTAGTGTGGCGCGCCGGCATGGCTCATATTCCGCATATCGAACAGCTTCGTGAGATGCTCCGCCGCGAGCGCGCCATCGGAGGTCCTGCGGAACGCACCTTCGAAAGCCTGATCGGCTTGCAATTACGCCCGAAGCGCATGCGTGAAGCGGCCGCATTGTGGGATAACATCTGCGCTACGGAAGGCGCGCAGGCACGAGACGCGAAATGGTCACATCCCGATCTACTGCCGCAACTGCCGAATGATGACGATGACAACACCTCACAGTCGCAGAACAACGGATCGTCGGAAAACACGGAAAATACGACGTTCGCCGCTTCCAATGCCACCGATATGGCGTCGCAGCCCCTTGGCGACGCCGATGGCATGACCATCGATTGGGATGCCGAACTCAGCAAGCTGCTTGACGAGGAAGAGCACAAGGGCGGCGAATCCGATACCAATGGCAGCGACTCTGACGATTCCGCAGAATCCGGCAGCAACAACGATACCGACGCCGAGTAATCGCGCTTCTTCCGTTAGCAGTATCAGCGGAAGAAGCGCGACACCCGTCGTGCCCTTTCACCCTCATTGCCTTCACGGGTACGCGCATATGAGACATCAAGCGTGTCTTCGGCGCGCGTCACGGCCACATACATGAGCCGGCGTTCCTCCTCAAGCACGTCGTCATCCTGCGGCAACCCATACGGTATGAGTCCTTCCGAGCAGCCGATAAGGAACACGTGCTTGAATTCCAAACCTTTGGACGCGTGGATAGTGGAAATGGTCACGCCGCTCAGATCCGCGCCGACGCCCAATGCCTCCAACATGGCCAGTCTGGTCTGCGTGTCGTCGGAAAGTGCGGAATTCTGCCATCCGCTATCCCTGCGCACGCGATATCTCAAATGCTGTTCGGCCAATGCCTTGCACAGGATTTTCTGCTGCGCGTTGACTCTGGTGAGAATCGCGCAATCGGCCGGCGACTTCCCCGCATCCACCAGTTTGCGGATGCGCGCCGCCACACCTTGCGCTTCCTCCCAATCGCTGCCATATATGGTTTCCACGACCCTCCGTCCTTTGCTCCTTTCAGAGCTGAGCTTCAGATAATCGGCCCGCTGCGGCGATGCCGCAAGCACACGATTGGCATAGTTGACAATCTGCGGCGTGGAACGGTAGTCGTTGTTCAGATTGATGTCAGCGGTGAGCGGACCGAATTCCGAATCGAAGTTGAGCAGACTGTAGCTACTTGCGCCCGCGAACGAGTAGATGGTCTGCGCCGGATCGCCCACCACGCAAATATTGCGGTTTGAGCCGAGCCATCGGGTGAGCAGACGGTGCTGCAATGGCGAAACGTCCTGGTACTCGTCGACGGTAAGCCATCTGATGTTGGAGCGGATAGCTGAGGCCACTTCCTCGTCGCTTTCCATCAGATGACAAACGATCAGCAGAATATCGTCGAAATCGATTTCGTTGCGGTTGGTTTTTTCTGCCTCATACGCTTTGTATACGTCTACGAATTGGCTTGGTTCGAGGCTGATGGCGGCTGTCGATGCGTTGCCGCGCAAACCCGCGCGTAATCTTCCGGTGCGATCAGTGAGATTTTGCACCAGTTGATTTCCGCTTGCAAGTTACGTATGGTGTCGTCATCCACTTGGAAGGCGGTGACGCGGCGCAGCGAGCGCTCCACCAGTTCACGTGGATTTCTGGAAATGAACGGCATCGGCCCCTCGCATACGTCCGGCCACACTTGGCGTAGCTGATGGAGGGCCGCGGAGTGGAAGGTGGCTGCTTTGACGTCGGCTGCGACATCGAGTTTCGATAGGCGGCTACGCATTTCCGCCGCCGCTTTGACGGAGAATGTGACTGCGATCGTGCTTCGTGGATTCCACGCTTTGGTGGCGCACGCATAGGCGATTCTGCGGGTAACGGTTCGCGTCTTGCCCGCGCCCGCGCCCGCGATGATGCGCACTGGACCGTCCACGGCCGTTGCGGCCGCCCTTTGCGCCTCATCCAATCCGTCAAGAATCTCTTCCGCTGTTGCACTCATACGTTCCATTGTGGCAGATTGCCGTCGCCATGTGACGATTTGCCCGCGGTTCACCTGCAGTTTTACTGGCAAGTCGGCAACGCTTCGCCCCTATTGTGTATTAAGGTTGGAATTGTGACCGAACGAAGCAAATTTATGATAGCTGCCCTGACGAGTGCGGCGATGCCGAACGCCGCCATTGCGGGCGCGCGTGCCAGCGAACAGACCAACCCGACCGACGAGGGGTACGGCGTCGACCATGCCGTGGTTCAGGATGCAGCGGGCAAGCTGTATGACGTGTTCGCATCCAACACGCCTGAAGGCCGTAAGCGTCTTGCCGGTCGCGTGCGCGCTGCGCAGACGCTCTCGCAAGCCCGCGAATTAGGCGGATTGGGTTTTGCCGTCGATAGCATAGTAGCTTTTTCAAACGGCGATTTGAAGCATTCCGCCACTGGAGATACGTCCGTGCTGGTGGCCACCCACCATGTGGGTCAGGCGCGGCCGTTGGAGCTGCTGACTTTGGATGATTGTTCCAGCGTAGGCACCGCTTTGGGCGCGATTCATCGCCTTCGTCCCGACTTCCTGCAGGAAGCGGGCTATCCGACGTTTGTCACCGGCCAGATTCGCGCTCAGCTGACCGCTTGGATCAAGCGCCTGCGTCAGGCTGGTCATGTTCCGCAGGAGATCACCACTAGTTGGGCGAATATTCTTGAAACCGACGGCCTGTGGTCGTTCTCCACTTGCCCGGTGCATGGCGGGTTGCGTGACGGCGATGTGCTTTTTTCCGGTTCGTCCATCACCGCGGTCACGAATTGGCAGGATATGCAGGTCAACGATCCTGCCCGCGATTTGGCTTGGATTTTCGCCAAGCTTGACGAGAACCACCGCAATGCCTTGCTTTCCGCATACGGTCGCATGTTGGGCAATCGTTTGGATGATCTGATTATGCTGCGGGCCAATCTGTGGCTGCAGATGGAGCAGGTCGGCGATTTTATTTCCGCTTTGAACAAGGCAGACAACGCCAAGATTATGCAATTCAAGGCGCAGGTGGAACGCCTGGCCCACCAGTTGGGTGTCGCCACAGCGAAGAATCGCGTGCAAACTGAAACGAAGCAGGAGTCCAAGGATCGCCCCCAGCGCCCGCCGAGCACAATCACCGTAGGCACGTTGCTGAACGAATCGGAGCGTCGCCGTAACGCGGCCGCACAGCAGAATGATTCCGACACGACCGGCGAACGTCATGTTGACGCTGTGGATATGGATGATTCCACTGGAGATTTCGACGCGACCGGCGATTTCGACGTGACCGGCTCCCAGCCGGTCCGCAAGACGAAGGAAATCGTCAACGACGCGACGGAAGCGTTCGTACCGGCCGGAGCCCAGCCATCACAAGCACCGTCCGGCAATACGAATGAACGTGAGGCGACCTCGGTCAGCACTTTCATTCCGGAACATTCCGCAAAAGAACGGCACGAATCCATGCCGTCAAGTTCCACCATGGTAATCAGCAGGCTGGAAACGGCCGACGACAACGACGATACGAACGAGGAATCGATTCCCGCATCGCACAGCGAGGCCGCGACAGTACTCATTCCACTGTTGGAGCGAGATGAGGCGACCATGCAGAAAGCGCAGGCGCAGATCAATCAGTGGGAGCGGAAGACGCCACCGATGAGAAGCTACGCGTAGAATAGGCGCACATAACCCGTACATACACGTGCGCATGCATTGCGCATTATCACGAAGGAGCATCCATGGATATTGAACTCGGCATTCAGAATGTGGCCCGCACCGTCACCTTCAGCACCGAACAGAGCGCCGATGAGGTCAACGCGGCCATCGCCGACGCGTGGAGAACGGCAAGACCATCAATCTGACGGACGACAAGGGTCGTCGCATCGTGGTGCCGGCAGGCTCGCTCGGCTACGCCATCATCGGTTCCGAAACCAAGCACGCCGTCGGTTTCGGCAACCTCTGACCCGTTCGCATCACCAGATTTCAGCTTCGAACTGAAACACACGTTTTCGACGTAACAAGAAAAGCTAGACGTTCGCGCCTGGCTTTTCCATTTTGGGCGATCAACTCGTTTCTGGTTTCATATCTCAATTACGCGTCGATGATTGCGTTTTGGTTTTTTATTTTCGCCTTCGACGATTCTTTGCTCAAGCGGACGCCTCGATTGATGATTTCCTGAACTGTTTCGTCGCTGGTGAGGTTCTCCCCCAGCGCGTTCGGCTTGCCTTTACCATGCCAATCGGATCCGCCAGTCACCAGCAGGTCGTGCCGGCGCGCAATGGTGAGCAGACGTTCACGCTGTTCTGATGGATTGCCGCGATGCCACACTTCCAAACCGTCCAAGCCTTCGGTGATGAGAGATTCGATTTGCCGGTCGGTCAGTAATGTCCGATTGCGCCGGGGGTCTCCGGCGTGGGCGATAACCACCACCCCGCCCGCACCCTTGACCGCGGCCACCACGTCGTGTGTGGTCGGTGATGGCGTGGGAATGTAATATTTCGACGTTGCGCTCACCGCATCGGCGAAAGCGTCGGATCGTGTTTCATATACGCCGGCAGCCACCAATGCGTCGGCGATATGCGGCCGACCTATCGTGGTGCGTTTGCCTTCACGCACCTGCGCGAGCACATCATCCCACGTAATCGGAAAATCCTGCGCCATCAGTTCGACCATGCGCTTGGTTCTACGCAGTCGCGCCTCGCGGGTGGACGCGAACATCTCGCTGATATCGGCGTTCAGCGGATCATATTGGAATGCGAGCATGTGCACGGATACGCTCTCATCGACGGCAGTGATTTCCGTACCGCGTAACAACGGCAATCTGACCTCCCGCGAAGCAGCCAACGCATCCTGCCAACCGGAGGTCGTGTCATGATCGGCAATCGCAACACCATGCAATTGCAATGCTCTCGCTTCCTGCAACAACGCACGCGGCGTTTCCGTACCGTCGGAAAAAACGGTATGGCAGTGAATGTCCCAACCTTCAGCGGGCGGTGCCGCAGTGCCTACGCGAATCATGTATCCATCGTAAGCTGTTTTTGGCGCGACTCGGCACAATACCGCGTAAACTAGGCGATGACAACGTTTGTATTTTGATTCAAGGATGCACGATGAGCGATTTTTCCGGCGAACAGGTTGCCGAAGCCACTCTCGACGATGATTATACGAAGCCGCGCGGTTGGCGGCATACCGCGACATGGACGTATCTAGTCATGCTGATTGCCTCGGCGGTAGCGCTGGTCGTATCGTTCGTGCTTTCCGCCGAGACACTGAAATTGGCGCGCAATCCCGGTCAGAAGCTCAGCTGTGATGTGAATGCCGTGATGTCGTGTTCCACGGTTGCGGAATCGTGGCAGGCTGAGGTTGTGAAGTTCGCCGGTTTGAGTTTCCCGAATGCGTTCTTCGGCATCGCCGCGGAATCAGTGTTCGTAACGATCGCGGTGATCGGTTTGACGAAGGTCGCCGTGCCCCGCTGGTTTGCGTTGTGCACATGGCTGGGTGGATTGGCCGCGCTGGCTTATTCGTATTGGCTGACCTCGCAGTCGTTGTTTGTGATCAACGCGCTATGCCCGTGGTGTCTGTGCCTGATGTTCTCCACCACCGTGCAGTTCATGGCGTTGTCTCATGCCACGGCGGTGGTTCAGGAGATTCCGGCCAAGCGCGAGGGCGTACGCACCTACTACCGTCTTAATTACGATCTGATGGTCGATGCCTTATGGATCGTGACATTGATTGTGATCATTCTCGTCGAAGACGGCCCCCTGCTGTTCAGTTGACGTCAAGTAACGTCCAATCAGCAGTAGGGATTCACTCGCCTACAAGAGAAGCCGACTGGAAACAGCCGGCTTCTTTCTTTTGCGTATCCGCAAATTTCAGTGTTATGCGCAAAACCTTACAGCAGTTCGATTTTGCCGACGATGGTGGCCGATCCGGTGAGTTTCACGTCGTTATCGGTCACGTCGACGCGCAGGGTGCCGCCACGCACGGTGATCGTCCAATGGTCGATGCCGGTTTTGGCACGCAACGTGATGGCGGTGGCGCACAGGCCGGTTCCGCACGACAGGGTTTCGCCGCAGCCGCGTTCGTTGACGCGCATGGTGGCGTTGCCCTCGTTGTCGCCTTCGCTTTGCTCGTCGATGCGCACGAACTCAACATTCTGGTCGCTTTCGATTCGGGGCGCGACCACCGGCTTGGTCACCAAATCAAGCTGTTCCACCGTCGCAGGCTGGAGAACGCGTCTTCGATGACGGCCACCACATGCGGATTGCCCATGTCCACGAACGTGCCGCGTGCGGAACCGGCCGTGCCGGGAATCGTCACTTCGTATCCATCAAGATCGCCACGCTTCCATGAACCCATCTCAACCTGGAACACGTCCTTGCCAAGAGTCGGCACATCGCCAAGTGAAGTCAGAACCTTCACACCGGCACGGTGCCGAGACGGAACGGTTCACCGCCCGGCTGACCGGCAATACCCTGCCGTTGCGCGAACAGAGTGATCGCACGCGTGCCGTTGCCGCACATCTCAGCCAACGAACCATCCGCGTTGCGGTAGTCCATGAACCAATCCGCATTGTCGGCAGCACAAACGGCAATCTGCTTGTCGTTCAAATCGGACACCGCCTGCGGATGAGTAAGGCGGATCAAGCCATCGCCACCGATACCGAAATGACGGTCGCACAGGAATCGCACTTCATCGGCGGTAGGCTCGTACGTGCCTTCGGCGTCCAGATACACCACGAAATCGTTGCCGGTGGCGTGTGCTTTGTAAACAATGCTTGGAATGCTCATACCGATTCACTCTACACGCGGTAGGCTATTGAAGAAGTTGGACGCAACACGTGTGCATTATGTTGCAGTATGTTTGCGTGCGGAACAAGGGAGGACGTATGACTTCAACGGCACCAATCGGCGTTTTCGATTCCGGTTTGGGCGGGATTTCCGTGGCGCGCGAAATCCGCCGCGATATGCCGAACGAACGCGTGCTGTATTTTGGCGATTCCGCGAACGCTCCGTACGGAACCAAATCACCTGAACAGGTACGCAAGCTGTCCGACGCCATTGTGAAACGTTTCGTGGAGCAGGGAGTGAAAGCGGTTGTCATCGCTTGCAATACCGCCACTTCCGCCGCAGCCAACGAGTTGCGCGACAAATACGACATTCCGATCATTGGCATGGAACCAGCGCTGAAGGTGGCGTGCGATCGAGGCCATGGCAATCGTCAGCGTGTCATCGTCGCAGCTACTCCCCTGACGTTGCGGGAACGCAAGTTCGCCGTGCTGATGGATCGTTTCAAAACAGACCATACGATCTTTCCGGAACCCTGCCCCGGTTTGGTGGAGATCGTTGAGCACGGACAACTCGACGATCACGATGTTGTGATGCACACGCTGCACCAGTATTTCGACCAGTATGATTTGTCGACGATCGATTCGGTAGTGCTTGGCTGCACGCATTTCGTGTTTTACCGTGACTATTTCCGCGAACTGCTGCCCGACACAGCGGCAATCATCGACGGCAACGAAGGTACCGTGCGCCATCTTGGCGTAGTGCTCGAATCGTTGGGCAAACTCTCTCCGGAAGACGCGGACGGTGGTATCGAGCTGGCCAATTCCGACACTTCCACACAAATCGCGCAATTAGCGCAATCGCTGCTTGATGCTGAGCGCGAATGTTCCGATAGACCGCGTAAAGTCGATTGAAACCCGCAAAAACTGCTCAACCGTTATCAGACGTACAACGACGAAGTGGCGCTGGCCAAGGAATACGAGCAGGACGGCCGCGTACTCATCCTCGCGCCGGAAAGCCTGTACGGCCTGAACACGTTGAGCAAGTCGTTCGAAGGTTTGGAACGCATGTACCGCGCGGGCTATGCGGCGGCCGAGGCCATCCCCGCATTCCTAGAAAGCTGAAGATAACGTCCATATCCAACGCCTGCCAGCGGTTCGTTTTCAAATTGAGACATGACACGAAAATTTTATAAAACTCCCATATTATGTCCTATTGTTTTTTCGTCGACATAATCGGCGGAAAAGTCGACATTAAAGGAGAATGAAATGAAGAACAACACATTCCGGCGTCTGCTGGCCATGGCCGCGGCGGGTGCCATGCTGACGTCGATCGCCGCATGCGGATCGTCTTCCAACGATGGCACAGCCTCCAACGGCTCCGATAGCACCTCGCTGATTTCAGTGAACAACAGCGAACCGCAGAACGGTCTAATTCCAAGCGACACCAACGAAATGGGCGGCGGCAGAGTTATTCGATACCTGTTCGAAGGTCTGGTGAGCTTCGACGCAAAGGGCAAGCAACATCTCGAAGTCGCCGAGAGTATCACCCCGAACGAGGATGCCACCAAGTACACAATCAAGTTGAAGAAAGGCTGGAAGTTCACCAACGGCGAGGCGGTAACCGCCCATTCCTTCGCCGACACCTGGAGTTTCGCCGCCAACGTGAAGAACGCGCAGAAGACCGCAAGCCGATTCTCCACCATCAAGGGCTATGACGAACTGCAGGATCCGAACGTCGATCCGAAGGCCACACTTTCCGGTCTTTCCACCCCGGACGACTACACGCTGGTCGTCGAGCTGAACAAGCCTGATTCCGTATTCCCGACCAAGCTCGCGCACCAATCCATGTTCCCGCTGCCAAGCGTGGCATTTAAAGACATCAAGAAGTTCGGCCAGGCTCCGATTGGCAATGGTCCGTACAAGTTCAAGTCCTGGTCCCACGACAAGAACATCATCATCGTACCAAACAAGGATTATAAGGCAGTCGCAAGGTATCCAACAAAGGCATCGAATACCGCGTCTATACGAATGAGGATTCCGCTTACTCCGACGTGCTGTCCGGCAACCTCGACGTGATGGATCAGATTCCACAGTCCGCGGTGAAGACCTTCCGCCAGGATTCCAGCGTGATCGCCTACAGCCAGGCAGGATCCTCATTCCAGTCCTTCGTCATTCCGGAACGTCTTGAGCATTTCGGCAACGACGAAGAAGGCCAATTGCGTCGTCAGGCCATTTCCATGGCCATCAACCGCGACCAGATCGTCAAGAAGGTTTACAACAACACGAAGACCCCGATCACCGATTTCACTTCACCGCTCGTCCCCGAATATGTGAAGAAACTGGAACAGAACGGCAGCAACCTGAAATACAACGCTTCCAAGGCCAAGGAACTCTGGAAGAAAGCCAATGCCATCAAGCCGTGGTCCGGCAACTTCCGAATCGCATATAATGCCGATGGCGGCCATAAGGAATGGGTCGATGCCGTGTGCAATCAGATCAAGAACACGCTCGACATCGACGCCGCTGGCGAGCCGTACGCCACGTTCAGCGACGTGCGTAACCAGGTGACCAACCGCACCATCAAAACCGCGTTCCGTGCCGGCTGGATGCTGGATTACCCGTCCGCTGAAGATTATCTCAATCCGCTATATGCCTCCAGCTCCGCTGACGGTCATGGTTCGAACGATGGTGATTACAAGAGTGCGGAATTCGACGAGCTCCTGAATGCCGCACTTGCCCAGACCGACGTAAAGAAGCGGACCGAGGACTTCACCAAGCGCAGGAAGTGCTGGCCAAGGATCTTCCGGTGATTCCGCTGTGGAACGACAACGTCGCCGCCGCGTCCGCGACGAACGTGAAGAACGTATCGTTCGATTACACCAATCTGCCTACCTACAACACCATCACTAAGTGATGTTTCTGGCCGGTGGACGAACGATTCGCCGGCCATATAGGGAGCTCAAGTACAGTGGGTTCATCCTTCATGGATTCGAACCCCACTGTACTTTTGTGGCTTGTTTGCCGGTTTGCCACTACAGCATCAACTCTGCACGTAGCTACCCTTCGGAGACTTCCAACCGCAGTTCATCATCTCGCTATTGAACACCATTGCGCCTTCACCATGAGCCGGAACGACGATCATACCGCCATCGCCATGATGACGGGCGACACCATCCAGCGCCGCCTTCGCAGCCTCGACCGGCTCTTCCTTGGCGTACAGAACACGATCGGAAACCTGATGCGCAGCAACTTCCTTGACGAACGCCTCACCGATGCCGGTGCAGGAGATCGCGACGGAATCGTTGTTGGCATAGGTACCACAGCCCGGCAGAGGCGAATCGCCGACACGTCCCGGCATCTGGTTGGTAATGCCACCGGTGGAGGTGCCGGCAGCGATGTTGCCGGACGAGTCACGGGCGACAGCGCCGATGGTGCCATGCTTCTCCACTCATCGCCGTTGGATTGCGCCTCACGCAAGGATTCCTGACGTGCCGGAGTGATGAAATAATCACTGTCGCACAGTTCGATTCCCCACTCCTTAAGCAAATCATTACCAGGCTTGGCAAACATGACATGCTTGGTCTTTTCCTTGATGGCACGCGCTACGTTGATCGGATTCTTAGACGTGGTCAGACCGCACGCGGAACCGACCTCGCCATCGACACCGGTCATCAGGCAGGAATCCATGGATACGATGCCTTCGCTCGTCAATGCAGCGCCACGACCAGCGTTGAACTCCGGAGCATCCTCCATAACACGGATAGCCGCGCACACGGCATCCTCCGCCGGCGCCCCCTGCTCCAGCAGCGCATAGCCAGCTTCAAGAGCCCTGTTCAAATCCTGCTCCACCTGGGCACGACGTTCCGGCGTATCCTTTTTGCCACGATTGCCGGCACCCGCGTGAATCACCAGCAGAATCCCATCCGGATCAGCTTGGGCGATGTGGACCGTCGACTGAGGCAGTGCAGCTTCGTTCATTGATATCTTCTCCACTCCATTTTTGTTGATTATTCGCAGATATCTTACGTCGTCCTTCGATAAGAAATGACCGAACACGCAAAAATACGTCAATTAGACCGCGTAAAGTCAATTGAACCCGCAAAAGGACGAACGGCGAAAGGACGGGACGCATATGGCTCACAGGACGGCAATGATCGACGTCGGCGGCGGTTTCCGCGCGATCTACGGTGCGGGCGTGATGGACCGCATGCTTGAGGACGGCATCAGCGTCGACCACTGCTATGGTGTTTCCGCCGGCAGCGCCAACATGGTTTCGTTCATCGCGAAGCAGCATGGGCGCAACCACACGTTCTACACGCAGTACGCGTTCCGCAAGGAATACGCGAGCTTCGACAGCTATGTCAAGAACCATAATTTCGCCAACCTCGATTACGTGTATAGCACGCTCAGCAATCATGATGGCGAAAATCCGGTTGACTACGCGGCTTTCGAAGCCAACCCGACCGGTTTCACCGTGGTTGCGTGCAACGCCGAAGACGGCTCCACGAAGTATTTCGGCAAATCCGACGTGGGCTACGACAATTTCGACATCCTGAAGGCGTCATCAGCGGTGCCGGTAGCTTGCGAACCGTATGCGATCGATGGCATTCCCTATTACGATGGCGGCATCGCCGATCCGATTCCGGTGCAGAAGGCCATCGATGACGGCCACGACCGCATCGTGGTGATACTCACCCGTCCGAAAGACACCGTACGCGAACAGAAGAGGGACATCGGCCCCGCCAGGATTTTGAGGCGCACGCATCCACAAGCCGCGGAAAAACTGCTCAACCGCTACCAGACGTACAACGACGAAGTGGCGCTGGCCAAGGAATACGAGCAGGACGGCCGCGTGCTCATCCTCGCACCGGAAAGCCTGTACGGCCTGAACACGTTGAGCAAGTCGTTCGAAGGTTTGGAACGCATGTACCGCGCGGGCTATGCGGCGGCCGAGGCCATCCCCGCATTCCTAAAAAGCTGAGCACTACCCTCATATGAACACTCCAGCCGATAGCAACACGCGTGAAAACGCCAACACGAACACCGACATCAGCATCACCGCAAATGCCACGGGATTCAGCACGAAAACACTGAACCCGCAGATTCTGGTGACCTTGTGGAACGTGGAGCGTTTGGGCTCGTTCTCCGCGGTCGCGCGTGAAACCGGATGGTCGCAACCGGCCATCAGCCAGCAGATCCGCAAGATCGAACGTGAACTTGACGCAAAACTCGTGCAGCGCACGTCGCATGGCGTGGAATTGACTCCGATCGGCCGTATTCTGGCACGTCACGGGCAGCTTATCGACAATCGCGTCACCCAAGCCGTCAAAGATGTGGAAGAGTACCAGCGCAACGGATCGACGCATATTCGTTTGGTCGCTCCCCCATCGGTATGTTCGTCGTTCGTGGCACGCGTGCTCGTGCATATCAGCAAAACGTCCGACATTCGCGTGAGCCTCATGCAGATGGAGCCGCCTGAGGCCATGGAGGCGTTGGAACAGGGGCTTGCCGATTGCGCGATCATCTTCCAATACAATTCACTCCCCGCTTTGGCCGGACCGGACGATTTGGAAGTCGCTCCTTTCGGTGTCGATCCGCTGATGCTGCTGATCGGCGCGAACAATGCGATCGCGCGCCAGTACGAAAGCTCGCACCTGCCGGTCCAATTGGTTTCGGCACGCAGCGAACAGTGGATCGCCGGCTGCGAAACCTGCCAGGCGAATCTGGTGTCGTTGGCGCGTGCCGCCGGCTTCACACCGGAAATCACACATTCGACCGACGATTTTTGGGCCACGCAGAATCTGGTGGAAGTTGGCATGGGCGTCTCGATCATATCTCGCTTAGCCACAACCGCTGGAATCCAACCCGATTTGGCCGCACTGCCAATCGCCGACAACAACGCATTCCGCACAGTCTGTTTCGTCACAAGAAAAGCGGACGACCGACCGGCAGTGACCCGCGTCAAAGACGAAATCGAAAGGGCATCACACCAGTATTTGGAAAACATTTGATTCATCGTTTGATATCCGTGCTTATTCGCAATCGCGGAATACTGCAGCAAACAATTGTTTCCGGTATTTTGCTATATCATCATAATCAGATTAATAATTGAATAGCAAAAGCATCTGATATAAGAAAACTTCATAACAGTCTTTGCTTTCAGTACAAGAACACACTGTTCGTGCAAGCATCGGTACGTCATGCTGGAACCATGGAAGAAATCATGGAAATGAAGCATCGTACCGGTTCCGGCTTTGACGCCGACGCCATCGACCACACCACCGCAGCCGATCTTGCCGCAGTCGGCTCCGACAAGTGGACACGCTACCCCGGCTGCATCGGCGCGTTCATCGCCGAAATGGACTACGGCCTGGCTCCCTGCATCCAAGAAGCCATCGACAACGCCTGCGACCATTGCAAACTCGGCTACATTCCCGAACCCTGGAAACAGCGCGTGGCAGCAGCATGCGCAGGATGGCAACGCTCGCATTACGGATGGGATGTCGATCCGAGCATTATTCGCGTGGTTCCCGACGTACTCGAAGCTTATGAGATTTTCTTGCGTGAACTGGTCGGTGCGGGCAACAGCGTGATCGTGCCGACGCCTGCCTACATGCCGTTTTTGAGCGTTCCGAAACTGTACGACGTTGACGTGATCGAAATCGAAATGCTGCAAAGCGGCGACGCCGAAACCGGAGAGGCGCAATGGGTGTTCGACTTCGACGCCATCGAACGCGCGTTTGCGGCCGGATGCCATGCGTTCGTGCTCTGCAACCCGCACAACCCGATCGGCAAAGTGCTCACCTTGGAAGAGGAGCTGCGTCTGAGCGATCTTGCGGCACAGTATGACGTGCGTATTTTCAATGATGAGATTCATGCGCCGTTCGTGTTTGAGGGCAAGCACATTCCGTTCCCCACCATCAGCGAGCAGGCCGCATTACAGTCGATGACCGCTACCAGCGCGTCGAAATCGTTCAATATTCCGGGCACGAAGTGCGCGCAGGTGCTGCTTACCAATCCTGCGGATCGTGACATGTGGGCAGTCAAGGCGGAGTGGAGCGAACATCAGACCGCCACCATCGGCGCAATCGCCACCACCACCGCATATAACGAAGGCGACCTGTGGTTCCAGGATGCGTTTGCCTATGTGCGCAGGAATTTGGCGTTGTTCGACGAGCAGATGCGTGAAAGGTTCGCCGGCGTCGGCTATATCAAACCGCAGGCACATATATCGCATGGCTTGATTTCTCGCCGCTTGGCATCGACGATCCGGCCGCATACTTCCTTGAGAAGGCGCAAGTGGCGTTGACCGACGGGCGTTCATGCGGCGAGACCGGTGCCGGATGCGTGCGCGTGAACATAGCAATGCCGTATCCGCTGCTGGTCGAATGCCTGGACCGCATGTTCAACGCATTGCACGCCGACGGATTATTGTAGGCTTCGCCACATATTCAGTGTTTTCCTCAACCAACGGCAGCATAACGGTGAACGTCATGCCCTTCCCCACTTCGTTGTCCACCGTTATGGTGCGTTGGAAATCTGCATACTATCGACATGCGATGGGAGGATGACATGCGTTTGAACGTGAGTACCAGCATTGAGACGGCCGCCTGCGAAATAGCCGGCGATGATCTGCTGTTCTTGGGATTTCACGGATTCAGCAATGATGAAAATGAGATGATCCGCATTATTGATGCGATTTATGATGTTCCGAAGCGAGACGCATCTTCAACGGACAACTCCATTGCTCCTGCCCAGCATCCGAATTATCTGTCGTTCCAAGGCACGTACGAACGTCCTTACATCGGAAGCTACTACTGGTATCCAGATGGATGTTCCGTAGAAGAGCGTCGACGTGAGTGCAGTGCCGTAGGCGACGCCGTCGTACGATTGCTGGATTCGCCCGCATACGCGCATTTCCGCAAGGTACTGATCGGGTTTTCGCAGGGCGGATACCTGTCGTATCGCATGGTTGCGGAACATCCCGATGCGTTCGACATGGCGATTCTGATGAGCCATCATTCAAAGGCGAAACCGCTGAGCCTTTGCCCGCGACCGGACGCACGCGATTCGCACTCTGCTACGGCAGCGAAGACCGCACAATTCCTTTAGCCGACCAACAGTGCGCGCACAACAAACTTGCGCAAACCGGCAATCTCACGTATTTCGAATATCCGGGAATGGGCCACGGCATCTGCGATCAGGAAATTCGTGACCTACGCGCCTGGCTGGGATTGTGATATGCGCTGCGTGAGGAGTTCTGCGCATCTGAGACTCCGCACGCGTGCCCATAAACTCGTTTTCACCCCCTCGGATTGTCATTGAAACCAACTCGGAACTCTTGATACACCCTAATCGTCGAAATTTATGGACATATACCCAGTTCATCTGAACTGAACCGCGATATCTGGCTTATATATGGCAGATTTGGCATCTTGACCGGAAGTTTCTCGCTTATATATGGCACATGCCTTCGAGAAAAGCCACTTAGGGGGCATGTTTTTGGCGCTTTTCGCACGTACACCTGCCATATATAAGCGAGAAGCCTCCGTACGAACCTCAAAATCTGCCATATATAGGCGAGATAGGCGGCATAATTAAGCATTTTCCCTCACTGATGAGCCGCAGAACAAACCAGACGACCGAAGTTTTACGATGTTATGTACGTCAAGCTCACCACGAACATCTCTCCACATATGTCGCAACAATATGGTCAGCGATCGCCCTTTTCCAATGCTCGGGCGGCCACTGCATGATGGTCGTAAAGTCAAGCTTATGCGGGTTGGATTGTCAGCCTGCCGCCGAGAGCGTGCACGATCCCTTCATAATGGTATGGAAGCTCGGGTTGACATTCCTGTCGAGGCTCTTGTAAAGGCTTTCACGTCCCACACCCGCCTCCTTCGTGATCTGCCCCATACCCTTCGCTTTGGTCATATCGCCGATTACGGCTGCCGCAACGCCGAATCGTCAAGCTCGGCCACCGATAAAGCAGCAACATGAGCGAGTCGCTCTTCTGCGCGGAGCAAACACGGTAGCCGGGACCGAAATTGAACCTCAGCGCGCTGGCCCCGTCACCAACCGTATGCAGGTCACCCACCGGCCGCCCCATCTAGAAGCGCAATCGGAGTCTCGCGCTGATTCGGGCTTTTGCGTTCCGCTCCTTTATCCGGCTGAACCATTGGCGATATTCGCCAGTCATATGTATTTCCATATGACATGTTGCATCCCATGGGACACAATATGTCTAGCTTGACGACCACTCACGAGATGAACGACCAAAGTAAAACAGAAATTCGACAGGTTAGCCAATTTCTCGTGCATCCGCACCCACCCGACCGTTTTCACATACACTATTTCTTTTACATAGCTTTCAGAAGCGACCCCATGCGAAACACCCAGTCGCAGTTCCTGCTCGTATTACCGTTGAAGTCGCCCCGAGCGGACAAAAACCCAGGTTTTCCGTTACCAACAGTCCCGCACATGCGGAATCATCCCGCATGTGCGGGGAACACTGGACATAAACAGAGAGAGCGACATCCACGCGGTGGCCGGAACGCTGCAGACACCGATTTCAATCTACGTCTCCGTGAGGAGAGCGACCAGGCTTCTGCGGTTCGGCGGACTGGGCGTCCTCCGAACCCTCTCCCCTGCGGCTGTTGGGCGTTGTCGATGGTGGCTGCGTCGGTCATTGCTTCTGCTCCTTCCGCCCTGTTCCGGGGCTGTGAGGTGGTGGGTGCGGGACTCGAACCCGCGATGTGTCAGTGTCGGAGATTTACAGGCTCCTGCCGTCGCCGCTGGGCCAACCCACCAAAAGTGTGATAGGATATACAAAGATCGGGGTCCTCTGCGGCGTTGAAATAACACGCAATGAGCGGAGGGGGCGCTCCCAGCTGTTTTATTTCAATTTGATTTCCGAGAACCCTTCACCGTCGAAGATGAAAAGCCTGCGGATTTTCCATTCGCGGTCATTGTATTTCTCCAATTGGTGCACGAGTTTGTCCTTACGCTTCGCCTGGCCGAGGTCTATGACGAAACAGTCCTTGACGACATCGTGATTCTCTTTGGCGATTCGAACGGCCTTGGTGATGAGTCTGCGATCTTGCCGAAATCTGCTTTCGCCATGGATTTCAATTCGTACAATTCGTTCGTTTCAATCCAACGATTTCAATCCACGCTCTCCGTGAGGAGAGCGACTCCTCACCTACCTCGTCCGCGAATACCCGCTCATCATTTCAATCCACGCTCTCCGTGAGTGTGTCTGTTCAATAGAAGTTAGGCCGATGGGGGCGGTGCTGTTTTGTTGGACTCATCGTTGATTCCATCACCACCAATCATGCCACAAGACTGAGTCTGCGTCGACGGTCCATGATGCCCGTGTCCGGACTCCGTCTTGATCCTCCTGTCCCGGTACCAGACCATGTAGTCGTCGAGCATGTTGATGAACCCGTCCATAGAGACGCCCGCGAAGCTGCGCTTGTGGAAGAACTCCTGCTTGCTCCGGCCGAAGAACCCTTCCGCGGCCGCGTTGTCCGGACCGCATCCCTTCGCGCCCGTCGAACGCGTCAGACCATGCTCCTTGCAGATGCGAATCCATTCCGGCCACCGGTAGTGGCAGCCACGGTCGGAATGGATGATTGGTTTCTCCCCGTCCTTGAGCGTGGAGCACGCGTCGGCGAGCATGCCGTTGGCCAACGCCGAGTCCGGGCTCGTGCCGATCGTCCAGGCGACCGGCATGCCGTCGTAGCAGTCGATCACGGGCGACAGGTACGCCTTGCCCGCGGGGATGGAAAACTCCGTGAGGTCCGTGACCCACAGCATGTTCGGCCGTTCGGCGTGGAAATCCCCGTCCACCAGGTTCTTCGGGGCTTGGCCAGCTCGCCCTTGTACGAGCCGTACCGCTTCGCGCTCTTGAACAGGGGCACTAGGCCGTGCCCGGTCAAGAGCCTCATGATCCGCTTCGCGCTGGCCACGATTCCCATGCCCTTCAACTCCAAGTGGATCCGCCTGTACCCGTACCTGCGCTTGCCGTTCCCGAACGCCTCGCGCACGAGCTCCAGTAGACCGGAGTCCTTGTCGGGGCGTTTCATGGCGTCGGCTGGTAGTGATACGTGCCGCGCGCGATGCCCACCACGGGCAACAGACTTTTGGCCGTCACGCCCAGCGTTTCGCCAGCGGTCTTGACGAGGAGCGTCTTCTCGCGGCCGGCCGGGCTTTTCCGGGTCTGCGCCCGGCTCTTTTCCCAACAGCTCCAACGTGCCCTTCCGGATCGCGATCTCGATGTCCAGCTCCTTCTTCTCCCGCCGCTGCCGTTCGACGTCGGCGTCCAGTTCGTCCAGACGGGCCCGCAAGCGCGCGAGTCTAGCTCCATGGACGCCAGCGTGTCCGACGGATCCGCCGTGTCCCGAGGCCCGGATGCGGACGTCGGCATGTTTTCCGACGCCATAGGCGCCACGCCGGCTTTCCCTTCCCGGCCGTCGAGGGCTTCCTCCCGGGTGTCTCCGTCACGGGCGTCTCCTTGGATCCGGCGCGCATCCGTCGTTTCCAGTTTCCCGACGACGGACGCCTCCACGCCCAGTCCGGCGGCCGCCTCGCGTGATTTCAACCGTCCGGACGCGACCGCGACCACCGCCTTCCGCTTCAGTTCCTCGGGCACGGGCCGTGCCCCGGCCTGCGTTGGCCGGGGCGAGCTCGTCGATCCACGCCATGAGCAGCTCCTGCTTTCGGATATCCAGCATCCGCATGGTGCAGCCGGGCCGTCTGCCGTATTCGAGGTAGTGATCCACCGCGGCCCGCTTCTGCTCGTCGCTGTAGCGCCTGTAACGTTCCCCGCGCCTAGAGGGGACGCCGGTGCGCTCCTCCTCGAGCCGGTCCGCGTACCACGACAGCAACGCGCCCTTGCTGGGATAGCCAAGCTCGCGGATCACGTCGGCGGGCGCAGCGCTCGTATTTGACGTACAGGTCCACGGCCCTGTCACGCTGCTCCCTGCTGTACTTCGCCATAAGGGGTTTTCCTCCCGGTCGGGGAGTCCAAGAAAACGTCATCACCTCGTTCGGACTGGATTGACACACCATTTTGGACTACTTCAATTTAACAAAACACATTGCGCATGGATAACGTCCTCTTCGCCCCTAAGACGGTCGAGAAAATTCTGATAATCGTTGATACCCATGAGCACGTAGGACAGCGTTCCGTTTGACGACAAGGACCGGCGCACGGTCGGCCTTAGACAGCACCGTAGCGGTGCGTCCATTACTGAGTTCGCCGACTGGCACAAGATCCTCAAGCACAAACTCTGTCAAGGTCACATCCACTTTCCCTCCGGTGGTCTAAGTCTTTGATCTGACAGGCATCTGAAACCATCACGAGTCTTCCGCGACCAGGTCGGCGGTGGTCTAAGTCTTTGATCTGACAGGCATCTGAAACGCATTGCCGACCTTATTCAACCGTGTGACAGTGGTCTAAGTCTTTGATCCTGACAGGCCATCTGAAACCCTCGATGTGACCGTCCGCGAAACCTTCGTGGTCTAAGTCTTTGATCTGACAGGCATCTGAAACTCCATTATATCTAGTATGCGATACCGGCCAGGTGGTCTAAGTCTTTGATCTGACAAGCATCTGAAACGCAGTAGTATTACCGTCGATATTGACTGAGTGGTCTAAGTCTTTGATCTGACAGGCATCTGAAACACACGACCGGCTGGCAGTATCGGACGTGAGTGTCTAAGTCTTGATCTGACAGGCATCTGAAACCCTTCAC
>ENA-OQDD01000124-OQDD01000124.1-human-gut-metagenome-genome-assembly--contig:-NODE-124-length-31127-cov-2.171710_pt1 | contig 31127 bp, 33 predicted proteins | sample MGYA00242507_ERZ504598 | MGnify/ENA primary metagenome ERZ504598 (study PRJEB26092, sample SAMD00036318) | human gut metagenome | host: Homo sapiens | study: EMG produced TPA metagenomics assembly of...
CTATCTTTGCCATATCTTATTAGTTTGGATATTTCCCCCGTTTTGGCCGTCAAATCTTATTTTCGGGGGAATACCTAAAGATACAAAAAGCCAACTAATTCGCAATACTTTGTGTATGAATTAGTTGCTGATTTTGTAATATTTAATGAATGTCCCTATTTACATATTTAAATTTATGTATGAGTACAATGTTTTTTCATATGCGTCATTAAACATAGCCAATATAGGTAAAGAATAAAAGACCATGAGTAAACTGAATATGAAAGAGTGGATAAACGAAATTATCCAAAAGAAAGAAGTGGTGGCTATGCCCATCATGACCCATCCGGGCATAGAGATGATAGGGAAAACGGTACGCGATGCCGTCACTGACGGACAAGTGCATTACAACGCCATCAAGCATTGAGTGAGAAATATCCCACAGCCGCCGCAACCGTGATTATGGATTTGACGGTAGAAGCCGAGGCTTTCGGAGCGGAGATTGTCTTCCCCGAAAATGAGGTTCCCAGTGTGGTGGGGCGTCTTCTCAATGATGAAGAAGCTATTGACAAACTGGAAATCCCTGCCTTGAATAAAGGAAGAATCCCCCAGTATCTGAAAGCAAATATGCTGGCAGCCAAGACCATTACGGACCGGCCCGTCTTTGCCGGTTGCATCGGCCCTTACTCATTGGCAGGACGTTTGTATGACATGTCTGAAATCATGATGCTTATTTATATCAATCCGGAAGCGGCCAATTCGCTGTTGAAGAAATGTTCGGATTTCATTCTCCGTTACTGCATGGCATTGAAGGCCACAGGAGTGAATGGGGTAGTGATGGCCGAACCGGCTGCCGGACTCTTGTCTGATGAGACTGCACGCAATACTCGTCTGTTTTCATTAAGGAGATCGTAGAGAAAGTGCAGGACGATCACTTCACGGTCATTCTGCATAATTGTGGAAATACCGGTCATTGTACTAAGGCAATGGTAGCTACAGGAGCTGCCGCTTATCATTTTGGAAATAAAATAGATATGGTCGAAGCTCTGAAAGAAGTACCTGCCGATGCCCTTGCAATGGGAAATCTTGATCCGGTGAGCTTGTTCAAGGCTGCTACTCCGGAGGTGATGAAGAAAGCCACACTCGACCTGTTGGAGGCTACCAAGTCCTATCCCAACTTCGTGCTCTCCAGCGGATGTGATACACCGCCTCATACGCCATCTGAAAATATTGATGCATTCTTTGCCGCATTAAATGAATTCAATAATGCTTGAAAAAGAACTTTCTTTTGCTGATCTGTCTATCTCATTGTCCGAACTCTATGAGGCAATGGGGTATGCAGATGCTGTGCCCGACGAAGCGGTAGAAAAAGAAGTCCGTGGGGTGCTTGGACGGGTGGAGGCAGTAACTTCTCCCCGTTTTTGTTTTTTCATATCCGGTGGAGAGTTGGATGAATCGAAAGACTCGCTTTCTGTCGGCGATACGTGTTTCAGTATAGGTAAAATAATCACCCGGCAGCTGCGTGGTTCGGAATCCTTCGCTTTCTTTGCCGCGACTGCCGGAACCGGTTTTGAAAGGTTCCAGCATACGTTGCAGCAAGAGGGGGATATGGTAAAGGTTTATATAGCGGATGCCATAGGAAGTGTCATAGCCGAGAAGACTGCGGATTGTATGGAAATTGCGTTGGATGAATACATCCGCGACAGAGGGTGGAGGCATACCAACCGTTTCAGTCCCGGATATTGCGGCTGGCATGTGTCGGAGCAAAAGAAATTATTCCCTTTATTTCCTTCAGCGGAACCTTGCGGCATCCGGTTGACAGATTCCAGTTTGATGCTTCCTATAAAATCGGTCAGTGGAGTAATAGGCCTGGGGGATGGTGTCCGTAAACTGGAATATACTTGCGGTCTCTGTACGTACGATAAATGTTACAGGCGGAAGCGGCGAGGATAATAGGATGACTACAAAAATCAGAGTTCCCAAATGGCTAGATGTTGTTATTAATCTCATTGATTTTGCAATTTGTTGCAACCTTAATGAATCTCCTGTCCTATCAGACAGGGTATAACAGCCGTTTCCATCTGTTATAACAACCACTTTCATCTGATATTCCACCCCGGTGAGACTCCAGTTCCACCGGGGTGAAGCTGCAATCTCACCGGGGTGGGACTGCCTCACCACCCGAGTGGGATACCAAACGCAGGCATATAAAAATACAATCTTTTCAGCCTTCTGCACCTTCTTTTAATGCCCATTGAAGAATAGATAAAGCCCGACCATGACAATAGCCAGTAACGCCCATGCAAGGATAACGGATTTAGCCGGCTTCTCCATGACTTTCTTCATATTTAATGTACATTCTTGTCGATGTTTATCCAATAAGGATACCAAGATCATGCCTGCGCTGATGATAACGAACAGGTAGAAAGACAGCATCATGAAGTGAGGCCATGTCGTATATTCTTCCGCAGGGAATACCCATAAATAGAGAATGCCCACTCCCATGCTGAACGCCGTGCCAAGCGTCAATGCCATGTTGGCAGCCATCGTGGTAGTTCGTTTCCAGAAGATGCCGAACAGGAAAACAGTCGCCATAGGCGGTGCGATAAATCCCAGTACCGATTGGAATACATTGAACAGATTCAATCCTTTGATACTGTCTATGGCAATGGTGATGATCACCGAAATCAGTGCTCCCGCCATTGTAACCACATGCCCTGTACGGATGATCTCTTTCTGGCTGGCAAGCGGTCTGAATTTCTTGACATAGATATCCATCGTGAAGACTGTACTCAGCGCATTCAGGCAGAGCCGACAGTGCTGATCAGTGCGGCGGTCAATACGGCCAGTACCAACCCCACCATGCCTACAGGAAATAAGTTAGTGACCATAGTCATGTAGGCTTCATCGGGGTTCTTCAAGCCGGGTAGAGTGCCAGACAGATGATACCCGGAAGGATATAGAGAGGAACATCCAGTATCTTCAACCAGCCGGTGAAGTTGGCACCCATTTGGCCTTCTTTCAGATTCTTAGCAGCCAATACAGGCTGTACCATGGATTGGTCTGTGCACCAGAACCAGACTCCCATGATGGGATACCCCAGAATAATGGGCAGCCACGGGAAGGCGGGATCGTCATTCGGGCGGAACAGGTTCCAGTAATCGGCCGGAACCGCTTCGGCCAATGCGCTGATGCCACCCACTTTGTAAAGACCTGCTATAGTAAGCGTGGCCGATACGAAAATAAGCAGAAGCATTTGGAATACATTGGTATAGGCTACCGCTTTCAGCCCTCCGGCCATGGTGAAGAATGCGGAGATAACGAGCAGGATCAATGCTGACTGCCACATGGGAATATCGAAAACCTGACGGATAAGGATACCTCCGGCGAATAAGGTCAGGGCAAGCCACGAGATAAGGATTGTCACAATGGTGTACCAGGCAAGAATGTTGCGGGTGGACTGTCCGAAACGCCGCCCCATGAACTCCGGCAAGGTGGTGATACGTGCTCCTAAGTAACGAGGGGCAAAGACAAAAGCCAGCAAGCAGATGAAAACAAACGCATACCAGGCATAATTACCTGAAACGATACCGGTGGTAAATCCGGCACTGGCGGAGGCTATCAGCATGGAAGGGCCCACATTGGTTCCCCACATGGAGAAACCGATGTGATGCCACTTCAGGGAACGCTCGGCAAGAAAAAGGCTGCTGCCTTTTTTGCGTTTCAGGCTGGCCCATATACCGATGCTATAAGAATCAGAAAGTAGGCAATAAGAATGCCCCAATCTAACGTATCTAAATAATTAGCGTGCATAATTCATGTATCAGATTAAGATGAATATTCCGTTTATTGATGAAGTCCCATCAGTTCTTTGGCTACCGCTACGGCCGTATTGGCATTGTCGCTATACCCGTCCGCACCTATTTCATCGGCAAATCCCTGGCTTACCGGAGCGCCGCCTATCATTACTTTTACCTGATGACGGATACCGGCTGCTTCCAAAGCGTTGATCACCTCTTGCATATAAGTCATGGTTGTTGTCAGCAAGGCACTCATGCACAGGATGTCTGCCTTGTTTTTCTTGACTTCTTCCACAAATTTGTCGCAAGATACATCTATGCCTATGTTGATTACCTCAAAGCCGCAACCTTCCAGCATGGAAGCCACCAGGTTCTTGCCGATATCATGCAAGTCGCCTTTCACGGTCCCGATGACTACCTTGCCTATGGTGGTCGAGGCACTCCCTTGCAGTAAAGGCTTCAGAAGTTCCAAAGCTCCCTTCATGGCGCGTCCTGCCATCAGCAGTTGGGGAACGAACGCTTTTCCGTCCTGGAAGCGTTGTCCCACTTCGCCCATAGCCTTTATCATGTAGTTGTTGATAATTTCCTGGGGCTGTACTCCTTCGGCGATGGCTTTCTTGGTTACTTCTACGGCCGGTTCCAGCTTTCCGTCCACAATGGCATTGAACAAAGGTTTCAAGGCTTCATTCCCGGCTGCCGCAGAGTCTTTGACGACGATTGTTTCTTGTTTTGTTGCAGCGGCTTCTTCTTTCGAAAGGTCTTCTTTGGATACGTCAGAGGAAGAAGAGGAGTATTCTTCGACAATGCGCATCGCTTGTTCCACTTCTCTCTCGTTATGGAAATCCATTTCCAGATGCACACCGTCCGCACCGATATTGTCCAGCAAGGGTTTCAGTTCGTCCAAGGTTACCCAACAAGCCATGATGCTCTTGCCTCCGGCAAGGATCTTCTTGTAAAGGTCGTACCATTTGGGTGATCCTCCTTGTGGCTCACCTACGCCCGGAGTCCATTGAATGGCATTCAGTTCCTCAATTTCAAGAAGGGCGGGCAGGTGATGCATGGCGCCTACGCCGTCCAGATGATACAAGGTATAGTCTATCTTTTGGCATTGTTCGCGGATAAAGGGTTGTACAAAACGACGATAATCATCCTCACTGATCATGGTGGAGATATCGCTTTGCAACTTGCTCATCTTTCCCGGCGCCCATGAAGAGAAATAGCAGAAGGCCATTTCGTCTCCTTCACGGATGATGTCGTAAAGTTCATCAAAGACTTTGAAATAGATATCATTGATTTGTTGCATTTGCTGTTCCAGCACTTCGGGCTGCATCACGGTATCCAGCAAAACTTTGTCTGTACCTTTCAAGGCGGCCAGTACGTCCAGACCTTCCATCAAGTCGGGCATTCCTACGTAATAGTGACCGTTTGCTTTCGCCTTGCATGCCTTCAGCAATTCTTTATGCAATATCCAGTTGGGATGCTCGGGATTGAAAACAATCTCATCGTTGAAATCGGGATCGGGATGAATCCAAATGGTATCTTCCCCTCCTTCGAACACGCCGCCCAAGATGGCTGCCAATGAACCGGGGCCTAACTGGGTATTGGCTACCGGCAGGATATCTGCTTTCAGACTGCTGTGTGCCACGTACCAGTCCAGGTATTCTGCACGCCATTGCGGATCGAACCATTTCTGATTCAGGTCTTTTGCCGGGGAGGGTGCAGGGATATCCGCATGAGGTTTCACATCTTCCTGAAAGTGCTCCCACATGTTCAGTATGATTCCTTTATGGTTCCACCAATCTATATATCGTTTCTTTGTCTCGTCTAAATTCGTTTTCCAAGTTTCCATATTCGTCAGTTCTTAAATATTCCTTTAAAATGAGGGTCTATGTGCAGACCGATGCTTTTGCTTAAATCCATATCGTCCGTGCATTCCACTTCATCCGGATAAACGGGGATGGTCGCTCCTTGACGTACATATACGGGCATTTCGTCCAAGGGGATATCCAGATTCTTCAGCCAGCGTCCCCCTTCCAAGCGTTCGCCTGTGAAGAAATTCACCCATTTCCCTTCGGGCAGATAGACATCCCGGCGGTTCTCGCTGTTCATGACCGGGGCTACCAGGAAGTCGTTACCAAAATAGTATTCATCGTCGATGTGCCAGCACAATTTGTCTTCGGGGTGATGAAAAATCAGAGCTTGCAAGAGAGGTGCTCCGCTTGCGATGGCCTTACGGCTTTGTTCTACAATATAAGGTATAAGCGTATAGCGCAACTTCCACCACTTTTTTATCATGGGTGCGATAGCGGGATAATGCCACGGCTCGCGTTTGTTTGTTCCGTGATAACGGATGTGGGAGGAGAATACACCGAATTGTGTCCAGCGCATATATACATCATCGTCCACTATAGAGTTCATGAAGTTGGGCAATGTGTGGAATCCGGGGACATCATGACTCCAGAAGGCGAAACCGGAAAGCCCGAAATGCAAACCGCCTTTCAGCGAGCCTGCCATTCCATCCCATGAACTGCATGAGTCGCCTCCCCAATGCAGCGGATAGCGCTGGCATCCCGCCCATGCCGAGCGTGCCCATACGATGCCGTCACCGGTTACGTCTTTTGTTATTTCGTAGGCGGCTTTTTGATAAAGCAATGCATACAGGTTGTTCAGCAATTCGGGTTTCATGCCTTTATAGAGGGCATCCATGTGGATGTTTTCTCCAAAATCGGTTTTGATGCAGGTCACGCCCATATCCAGCAGATTCTTCAGCAGTCTTTTATACCATTCGGTTGCTTTGGGATAAGTGAAGTCAATGGTTCCGGCATAGTCCAAAGCGGAGAAATTGGAACCTTCCGAATCTTGTTTCTTTGTCAGCGGAGCTATATAATCGTTTTTGCGTGCTTCGTCTATCTGTTCGGCGTTCTCCGCCACGTAGGGGAGTTGCCATAAGGACACGCGATATCCTTTTTTCTTCAGTCCTTGGATGAACCCTTTGGGATCGGGAAAGCGTTCTTCGTTGAATTTCCATTCGCACAGCCAGTCGGTCTTGAACCAGCCGGTATCCAGATGGATGACATCACAGGGGTAATGTTCGGCACGCATCCGGTCGCATATCTCATTTACTTCATCAGCACTGAAATAAGTCATGCGGCTCATCCAGATGCCGAAACTCCAGAGGGGAGGCATGGAAGGATATCCGGTCAGATCCCGATAACCCCGGAGGATTTCTTCCATGGTGTCGCCTGCTATGACGAAGACATCCAGCATGGCCTGGTCGCTCAGGAACTGTACCGAGCGGGTGGACTGCCCGGCCAGTGACAGTTTGCTGTGGGCACAGGTGTGATAGAATGTTCCATACATCCGGCTGGAGAGGTAGAAAGGAATATTCTTATAGGTACGGCGGTTGTTCACACCTTGTCCGTCCTGGTTCTTTAAGAAGAACGTTTGTCCGCTTAAGTCCATTTTGGCAAAGCGTTCCCCTGTTCCGGCAAAACATTCATCGGGTTTTGATTCAAAGGAAAGGGTGGCACGTTCCTTTACTCCGTTTCGTTTGCAGAATGCCAGTGGCAGCGCATCGTAACGGGGAGGGGAGAAGTGGTCGTAGGCAGCCAGTCGGATTTCACGTTTGCCGTCGGGGTAAAGGCGAAGATCCAAGGTCTCTTGAGGATCGGGCAGCAGTTCGCTCCAACGGTCCAGTACCGGGGGCTTTACATGGATAAGTGCCCGTTGGATTCCGTCTTGGGTCGTGATCAACCATTCCCCTTCTGTTTGTGTCACTTGCAAAGGGAGTTTCTTTACCCGGTCACTGAATTGGAGCATTTCCGACTGATCCGTCATGCTTTCTTCACCGAATCCGATAAAGAGTCGGGTGATACCTGAGGTGTACTGACGGATGACCAGCGTATATTCTTCACGGGGCGATGCCGTATCGGGTGCCATATCGTTAGAGAGCACTTGCTTTTGAAAAGGGACGTTTATACAGATATCCCCGTCTTTTTCATAGACAGAGGTGGGCTTGTATGCTTTCCATAATGATTCGTCTCTTGACAGATCGGGATCAAAGTCCAGAAAATCGAATAAGTGGTAATTGGTTGGTTTCATTCTCTTTTTGTTATTTTGTTTTTATAATGATTCTTGGTTGTGACACCCCACCTACAGCGACCCTCCCTGCCTTTTGCTTTATACTTTCATCTACTTGCGGACCATTCTTCTTCCACACATTATGAGGTCCCGGACGGTTGGAGTCGAAACGTTCGGACGGACACCAGTTGTTTTCTACGGTATAGCCATCCGTCGCTTCATCAAAGTAGATGTAAAACGCACGGTCGTTGGTAGCGTAGGGCGCGTCAATTAAATGTTCAATCCGGTTATTGCGCATTACGGAGCTGGGTTGGTTGGAGAGGGTATAAAGTCCTCCTGCATCATACAGCCTCCGGGCAAAGTGGTGGACGTAATTGGCTTCAATCCGGTTGCCGCTCATTCCGCTTTCCAGCAGGTCCATCCCCAGCCCACACAGATACCTGAGTAATTGACGTGGCAGACTTCATTATGTACGATATGGATATTCTTTACATATCCGGCTCCGATGCCTACACCTCCCCAATCTTCATTGGTCACTTCCTCAATCAGGTTGTTCCGTATGGTGATTCCCGTACATAATTCCTGTTCATGAAAAGGTGTATAAGGCACATGGGTTTCAAATCCTTCATCGGGAAAGGTGCCCACCAGTAAGGCTGTGCCACCAATATCGGTGAAATGGCAATTCTCGACAATGGAAGTCGATACGGCGCGTTCATAATCTACTCCGGTGGCTGCTAAATGCTGGAATGTGCAGTGGTTGAAGTTTATGTTATTGCCGCATTTTATCTGTATTGCAGCTTCGGGTCTGCCTATCCATGCCTGGTTTTCCAGTTCCGCTTTTTCGGGTAGCCCCGGTATGGGTAGTCTGTAAGCATCCAGCAGATGGAAGCCTCCTTGCAATGTAACGTGTCCTTGATAAGAGGGGCGCATCCATGAAGTATGTTCGAAAGATATATTTTGAAAATATATATTCCTTACCGGGCGTTCTAATGTTCCGCTTATAGTCAGTAAAGTCTCTAAAGCCGGAATAATGACTTGCGCCTTCGTCATGTCTTCGTGAGGACGCGGGTAATAATAGATGCGTCCGGAAGGGTAATCCTGATACCATTCTCCGGGCTGGTCCAATAGTTCCAGAGCATTGACCAGACAAAAGGTGGAGTTTCCTTTTTCTCCGTCAATGACAGGTTGAGGCCAGGGATGGGCAAACTCCAACCGGCTTTCGGGATCATGAAAACGGACGATTGTATTTGCCCCTTCAGTAATCATTTCCTTCACTCTCAGTATGGCGATGGCCCAACGTTGGTGAACGATCATCTCTACTTGTGAAGCGGCATTCAACCTGCTGTTTGTGGAGTGGGAATGGTGATCGTCTCTTCCTCAGGGTTAAAATCAATCATGCGTTCCATTACTCCGTCGGGAAACTGTGCGGCCCGCTGTGCTTTTGTTCCGTTGACCCACATTTGCCGGGTTTCCAATATCCTGTTTCCCATACGGGGCGCTTCCGCTACCCATATTTTATTTCTAAGTGTTTCTGGTATTCTGGTATCTTTGCATCCTTGTTCCCAATCTGTCACAGGAACTCCGCCACTTAAGACTACACGGGCATTGGGAACAGCGGTGATACGGGTGGGAGAGTCTGTTGTCCCGCTATCTTCGGGGCGGATGAACAGGCTTTTATATTGTGGGTATATTCCTTCCTCCAATAGGATATTTATGCCTCCGGTTGTTTCGGGTGATTGCAATCTTCTCCATTCGCGCGCTTGCTTGATGGCTTGTTCCAGAGTCTGGAGGGGAGATTGGCGTGTACCGGCAGCATTGTCGTTACCGTAGGGAGAAACATAAATATCTCCTGCGGTTAAATAAAAGGTATAACTGACAAATGCGATAAAGCAGATTATTTTTGTTTTCATGGGTTCTCCGGATTTAAAGGTCTTTTTAATCAGACGGAAGGAATCAGGTTTTGTACCCATTGGATAATTTGCCAATGTGTCAATTTGCTGCATTCTACTCTGCGTGGTCATGGGCATATTAGCAAATTGATGCATTGATATATTGATTGAAGTATAATAAAAAACAGGCCATACCTTAATGAAAAGGTATAGCTGCGTCATTTAATAAAAGAGATTTATTTTTTATGAGTTCATGCTCATCAGGAATTCTTCGTTGTCTTTGGTATTTTCCAAACGACTCTTTACGAAATCCATGGCTTCGATAGGATTCATATCTGCCAGATACTTGCGAAGAATCCACATACGGTCCAAAGTAGTCTTGTCGAGCAGCAAGTCGTCGCGGCGGGTGCTTGATGCCACGATGTTTACTGCCGGGAAGATACGTTTGTTGCTCAAGTTGCGGTCCAGCTGGAGTTCCATGTTACCTGTACCCTTGAATCTTCGAAGATTACTTCATCCATCTTGGAACCGGTGTCAATCAGTGCGGTTGCGATAATGGTCAGCGAGCCACCGTTTTCAATGTTACGGGCAGCACCGAAGAAACGTTTGGGCTTATGCAGGGCATTTGCATCCACACCACCGGATAATACCTTGCCGGAAGCAGGAGAAACCGTATTGTATGCACGTGCCAGTCGGGTGATAGAGTCGAGGAAGATTACCACATCGTGACCGCATTCTACCATGCGTTTTGCTTTTTCCAGTACGATACCTGCAATCTTTACGTGACGTTCTGCCGGTTCGTCAAATGTAGAAGCGATCACTTCGGCATTTACGCTGCGCGCCATATCTGTCACTTCTTCGGGACGTTCGTCAATAAGCAGCATGATCATGTACGTTTCCGGATGGTTGGCTGCGATTGCGTTAGCGATGTCTTTCATCAGGATCGTCTTACCGGTTTTGCTGCGCCACAATCAAAGCACGCTGTCCTTTACCGATAGGTGAGAACATATCTACACACGGGCTGAAAGGTTATCACTATATCCCCTTTGCAAAGTTTGAACTTTTCATCGGGGAACAGCGGGGTCAGGTGATCAAACGGAACGCGGTCACGTACCAATCCGGGATCCAAACCGTTTATCTTTTCCACCTTTACCAACGGGAAATATTTTTCTCCTTCTTTGGGCGGACGGATAGAGCCTTCCACTACATCACCGGTCTTCAAACCGAACAGTTTTATTTGCGATTGTGAAACGTAAATATCATCGGGTGAGGAAAGATAGTTGTAATCGGATGAACGGAGGAAACCGTATCCGTCGGGCATGATTTCCAATACCCCGGTACCGGTCAGGATACCTTCAAATTCGTAAGGCTTTTCCACCTGTTTGCGTTCCGGTTGTTGAGGAATGCTGGCAGACGCTTCTCCCTCAGCCGTCGTATTGTTATTATTGTTTGCCTGACGAGGATTGTTGTAATTATTGTTGCGCGGATTGTTGTACTTCTGATTTTGATCGCGCTGCTGGCGTGGTTGGAATTTGGGGGCAGGTGTCTGTACCGGAGCCGGTGTTTCTACTTTGGTAGCCTCAAATTTGCCGAACAACTCAGTAGGAAGTTCTATTTTTTCTGAAGGAAGATCCTCGATAGGAATAAAATCATCGGTTTCACTGCCGAATTCCAGTTCGGGAAGAATCACTTCTTTTTCTTCGGGAATAGCCGGTGTTTCTTCTTTTTTTGCTTTTTTGGGTGTCGGTTTCGCCGGTGCTTCAGCTTTCACTTCCTCTTTTGCAGTTTCTTTCGTTTTCGTTGCAGGTTGTTCTTCTGTCTTGGCTGTTACTTTCTTACTACCCGGTTTGCGTCCTCTTTTTTAGGTGTTTTTTCTTCCGCACTTGTTTCGGCCACGGCTTCTGTTTGTGGTGTTACCGCTACAGGAGCAGTCTCTTTTACTGTTTCGGCAGCTGCGGCGGCAGGCTGCGGGGTATTGGCTTCCAGTTTCTGTGCCTTGTCCTTGGTTGCAGTATAGACCTTGTCACCGTCTTTTTTAACGTTGATACGTGATCTTTTACGGGGTTGACTTTCATTGGCTTTTTCTGCCGCTACTTTTTGGGTTGCTCCGACTATGGCTTGCTCGTCCAGAATTTTATAAACCAGATCTTCTTTTTTTAGAGAGTCTGTTTTCTTGATACCCAACTCTTTGGCAATCGATTGTAATTCCGACAAGTCTTTGTCGTTTAATTGAATAATGTTATACATAGAGTATAGTTATTAGTAATATATTTCTTTATAATCTTTTAATGGTATAATTAAGGAGCACAATCTACACAAAAATGTGTTAGAAGGGGGAAATGCACTCATAATTACGATTATGGGATTGATGTTGTTTTGATTGTTATCAGGAAGTAAACAGACTTTCCCGGATAGGGAACTGACGTATTTACCGAGGACAAAAGTAGATATTTTTTTTAATCTCATGCATATTACAGAAGATTTTTTGCCGAATTTAATGAAATTAATAAAAAAAACGACGTGGGGAAACATCCTTCTGTCTGTGAAAACCCTGATGTTAAATGAACGTAAAATAGGTCAGATTGTTCAGCAGAGTCTGCATGAAATAGCGAAAAAATACTAATTTAGCCCGTCAAATTTGATTTTTACTTAATTATAAATAGAGAAAAGATGAAAAAAGTGATTTTTACAGAAAAGGCTCCTGCTGCTATAGGTCCTTACAGTCAAGCTGTTGAAGTGAATGGTATGGTATTCCTGTCAGGTCAGATTCCCGTTGATCCTGCTACCGGTGAATTTGTTCCGGGAGGAGTGACTGAACAGACTACCCAGGTTTTGAGAATATCAAGAATGTATTGGCAGAAGCCGGTCTGACTACCGCTAATATCGTAAAAACAACCGTATTTTTGGCAGATATGTCTTTGTTTGCTGAAATGAACGCTGTTTATGCCAAGTATTTCGAAGGAGATTTCCCTGCCCGTTCTGCTGTAGCTGTTAAGGCTTTGCCGAAAGGAGCGCTTGTGGAGATAGAGAGTATCGCAGTGAGATAACGAGCTTTTCGCCACCGATTGCACGGATTGATGCAGATTATTTCTATTGAAAAGCAATTGCTTGATATGGAACCTGTGTCAATCAGTGTAGTCTGTAGTGAATGATGGTGGATGGGGAATCATAAAAACAACTGATTAACAGATAGCGTAGAAAAGTGGAATATGAAACAACTGAACAAGTGGCAATGGTCCACATTAATATTATCTGCTATACTGGTAATGGCATTTTCAGTCTTTATTTATCGGTATGAGCCTTTTAAATCCGGGTTCGAGATTACCGACAGCTGGGTGGTAATATTTTCCCTGCAACCATTCTTTCTACCGCAACCACAGATGCCAGTTTAATCGTACCTGCCGATTCCGATTATATCGGAAATCCCAAGTCGTGTATCGCCATCCGGCTGAAGAACAGTTATGCCAATAGCAAATTGCGTATAGAAGTGGCCGAGACTCCTTTTTTCTCTCAGTCTGTATCTGAGTTTATTTTACCCAAGGCGGGGAAAGAATATCTGGTTTTCCCGGATATTATATGGAACTATCAGGCTTTGCGTGATAATAATCAGGCAGTGCCCGTTAGCATCTCCGTCAAGGCGGAATTGAATAAGAAAGAACTTCCACAGCGTTTGAAAACCATCTCGATGCGCAGTATCAATGAGTGCCCTTTAGGATATGTGGACGATAAAATGAAGTTTCACGATACGGGAGAGTTTTTTGCGGCCTACGTCAACGAGGAGCATCCTCAGATTGACAAATTATTGCGTGAAGCCTTGGATACACGTATCGTCAATCGTTTTCTTGGGTATCAAGGTAATGCACACCAGTCGGAGAATGTGGACAAACAGGTCTATGCATTGTGGAATGTGTTGCAAAAGCGGAACTTTAAGTACAGCTCCACCACCAATACCAGTCTTTCGTCCAATGTGGTTTATACACAGCGCGTCCGTACCTTGGACGATGCGCTGGAATCCTCGCAGATAAACTGTGTGGATGGCAGCGTGTTGCTGGCCTCACTGATGAAAGCCATCAATATCAATCCTATCCTGGTGCGTATTCCGGGACATATGTTTGTGGGTTATTACACGGACAAATCACATAAGAATATGAATTTTCTGGAAACCACGATGATAGGGGATGTGAATCTGGATGATTTCTTTCCGGATGAGAAGCTGGATTCTACCATGGTGGGCAAATCCCAGAACCAGATGTCGAAACTGACCTACGAGAAATCAAAGGAATATGCTACGAGGAAATATCGGGAGAATGACTCCCTGATACATTCGGGTAAAGTGAATTATATGTTTCTGGAGATTGATAAAAAGACCCGTGCGCAGGTGCAACCTATCGGTAAATAAATTTGTTGTATGGATATGGAACTTACTTATATATATCATAGCGGATTCGCCTTGTCAGGCGATGGCTTTACTGTAATCATGGATTATTACCGTGATTCGGAGGATGGACAGGCGCAGGCGGATTTGAACCGGTTGATGGATGGGACTTTCAGCAATCAAGAGGCGGGAATGCCGGAAGGAACTGTACACAGCGAATTATTGCGGAGACCCGGAAAACTGTATGTGCTGGCCAGTCATTTTCATCCGGATCATTTTAATAAAGAGGTATTGCAATGGCGTGAACAGCGGCCGGATATCATCTATATTTTCTCGAAAGACATTTTGCGTCATCGCAGGGCGCAGAAAGAAGATGCCGTCTGGCTGAAAAAAGGAGAGGAATATAAGGATGAAACATTGAGCGTGCGTGCTTTCGGTTCCACGGATGTGGGAGTATCGTTTTTGCTTCAGACAGGTGGAAAAAAGATTTTTCATGCCGGTGATTTGAATAACTGGCATTGGATGGATGAGAGTACCGAGCGGAGTGGAAGGGAGCCGAGAAGAATTTCCTGCATGAGCTGGATGATCTTTACGCCTATACGCCCGAAGTGGATGTGGCGATGTTTCCCGTTGACCCCCGTTTGGGAAAAGAATACATGCGGGGTGCCGGACAGTTTGTAACAAAGATAAAAACTCATATCTTTGTACCCATGCATTTCACACCGGAGTATGCCAAGGCAAATGCTTTCCGCGACTTTGCCGAAGCGCATGGAGTGCGTTTTGTGTCATTGACACATCGCGGACAAAAAATAGAGATTGAATAACAAAAGAATAACACAATATGAAAGTAAAAGGAAGATTTGATCATTTCAATATCAATGTAACTGATCTGGACAAGAGTATCAAGTTTTATGAAACAGCGTTAGGTTTGCATGAGTCTCATCGTAAGGAAGCTTCGGACGGTTCCTTCGTGCTGGTGTATATGGCCGATGACCACAGCAATTTCTTGTTGGAACTGACCTGGTTGCGTGACCATACCCAACCATACGAGTTGGGTGAGAACGAAAGCCATCTGTGTCTGCGTGTGGAAGGTGATTATGACGAAGTCCGTAAATTCCATAAGGAAATGGGATGCGTTTGCTTCGAGAACACCGCTATGGGCTTGTATTTCATCAATGATCCTGATGATTACTGGATTGAGATATTGCCGGTAAAGTAAAACGATCGTTTCCGTTAGTAATGAATTAAAAAGATAGAGACTATGAAATACATTTCTCCCGGTGGCTGGTTCTCATTGGAATACCCGATGGGCTGGCACGAGTTTGAAGATACAGAAGAGAGTTTTTTATTCTATAATCCTGACCGGTGGACAGGTAATTTCCGCATATCGGCCTATAAGGATGAAGCGGCTGACTATGGTCCGCAGTGCATCGCATACGAATTGAAAGAAAATACCTCTTCCGCCCTGGTGAAAGTGGGCAAGTGGGATTGTGCTTACAGCGCGGAAACTTTTCAGGAAGAAGGCGCCTGGTACACCACTCATATCTGGGTGACAGGAGAGGGGGATCTTTCTTTCGAATGTTCTTTTACCGTGTCCAAAGGAGGAGACAAGCATCCGGCGGAAGAAATCATCCGGTCTTTGCAGGTCCGCAAAGAAGGTGTAAGTCACCCGCGTGAGATCATTCCGATCCGTGTCTTGGAAATCGGGGAGGTGAACACCGCCTTTGAGTGGGCTTCTACCACGATTAAAAAGCAACTCACCAAGGATTTCACTGCGTCGGAGAGTGATATTGACAGTATACAGCAAGTAATGGACAGCGGACGTTTCCAGACTCAGCAGCGTATGGCGTGGGAGAATTTCGGTATTGCTTTCGGAGCCATTTTGGTGAATGAGATGGAAGGTATGGAATGGGTGACTGTCATTGAGGGACAGAAAGAATATCCCGCCTTGCAGTTTATGTGTTCGGATATGGTGCTGGACCCTGCCGCACTGGTGTGGGGAAAAGCTAAAAAGGGACTCCCCTGCGACTTGAAATCCGAATTCAGGAAAATTAAGCGAGAGGCGGAGGCAGTGTTGGATGATTTAAATAAATAGACAAATAATGACCCCATATATGCAAGTAGACGGGCTTACCAAGTCATTCGGTGACTTGGTATTGTTCCGAAAGATTTCATTTGGAGTGGCCGAAGGACAACGCATCGGTCTGATAGCAAAGAACGGTACAGGCAAGACTACCTTACTTAATATAATAGCCGGTAAGGAGGGATATGATGAAGGAAGCATCGTCTTTCGTCGTGATCTGCGGGTGGGCTATTTGGAGCAAGACCCACATTATCCCGAAGACCTGACCGTGCTCGAAGCCTGTTTCTATCACGGAAACAGCACGGTGGAACTCATCAAAGAATATGAAAGCTGCATGGAAACCGAAGGCAATCCGGGACTGGAAGAGCTGTTGGCACGGATGGAGCACGAAAAGGCATGGATTATGAACGGAAGGCGAAACAAATCCTTTCTCAATTAAAAATCCGGGACTTCAGCCAGCAGATCAAACATCTTTCCGGAGGTCAGTTGAAACGGGTGGCTTTGGCGAATGTGCTGATAACCGAGCCCGATTTCCTGATTTTGGATGAGCTACCAACCATCTTGATCTGGATATGACGGAGTGGCTGGAGGGGTATCTCGGCCGGGGAAACATCAGTCTGCTTATGGTGACGCACGACCGTTATTTCCTGGACCGCGTCTGCTCTGAAATTATCGAGATAGACAATCAGCAGGTCTATTCATATAAAGGGAACTACAGCTATTACTTGGAAAAGAGGCAGGAGCGTATCGAGGCGACCAATGCCGAAATAGCCCGTGCCAATAACTTGTACCGCACAGAGCTGGAGTGGATGCGCCGTATGCCCCAGGCACGCGGACATAAAGCGCGTTATCGGGAAGAAGCTTTCTACGAACTGGAGAAAGTGGCGAAGCAGCGTTTCAACGACGGCAATGTGAAACTGGATATGAAAGCCTCTTACATCGGCTCCAAGATTTTTGAGGCGGATCATCTGTACAAGCGTTTCGGTGATTTGAAGATTCTGGAAGATTTCTCGTATATCTTTGCCCGTTATGAGAAGATGGGCATCGTGGGAAACAATGGTACGGGAAAGTCCACGTTCATTAAAATACTGATGGGCGAACAGAAGCCGGACAGTGGAACATTGGATATCGGTGAGACAGTCCGTTTCGGTTACTATTCTCAGGATGGCCTGAAGTTTGACGAGCAAATGAAGGTCATCGACGTGGTGCAGGATATTGCCGAAGTCATCGAATTGGGAAATGGCAAGAAACTGACCGCATCCCAGTTCCTGCAACATTTTCTGTTTACTCCCGAAACACAGCATAGTTATGTATATAAACTGAGTGGGGGAGAACGCCGCCGCCTGTACCTGTGTACGGTATTGATGCGTAATCCCAACTTCCTGGTGCTGGATGAGCCTACCAACGATCTCGATATCATCACCCTTCAGGTATTGGAAGAATATTTGCAGAACTTCAAGGGCTGTGTAATCGTAGTAAGCCACGACCGCTATTTCATGGACAAGGTGGTAGACCACTTGCTGGTATTCAAGGGACAGGGAGACATTCGTGATTTTCCGGGCAACTACTCCGATTATCGTGACTGGCGCGAGGCGAAAGAGCAGCGCGACAAAGAGGCGGAAAAGCCAAAAGAGGAAAAGACCGCCCGCGTGCGCCTGAATGACAAGCGGAAAATGTCTTTCAAGGAAAAGAAAGAGTTCGAGCAGCTGGAACAAGAAATAGCCGGGCTGGAACAGGAGAAGGCCGATATAGAAGCCGCCCTTTGCAGCGGTACGCTGGGAGTGGAGGAACTGACGGAGAAATCCAAACGATTGCCGGAACTGAATGATTTGATTGATGAAAAGACCATGCGCTGGTTGGAACTGAGCGAGATAGAAGGATAGAATAACCGGAGGTGCAACAGTGTACCTGATGCCATATTGCTATATTCGTTTTGAATAACAAAACCATAATATAGAAAAGAAATATGGCATCCATTAAATTGAAATTCCGCCCATCGAGCGTAAAAGGAAAAAAGGGCGTATTAAGTTATCAAATTATTCATTACAGACTGACACGGCTCATCAAGACTTCTTACCGGATCATGCCTTCCGAGTGGGACGACTCCACCGGCAGTCTGCTTATTTCAACACAGTCTGAATGTAAAGCGCGTCTTCTGCTGATACGTGACCAGACGAATTGGGAGATGACGCGGTTACAAGGTATTATCAATGATCTGGAGCGGACCGGTGTGGAATACACCATTGATGATATCGTGGCTTCTTTCCGGAAAATCCCTTCTGTAGAGAGTGTGTTCAACTTCATGCAACGATGTATCAATAAACTGGAGCGGCAGAAAAGGGGACGGACGGCAGAAGGTTATACCTCGACAATGAACAGCTTTATCCAATTCAGAAAGAATGAAGATCTGAGTTTTGAAGCCTTTGATTCGGAGCTGATGGAGATGTATGAAGCATATCTGAAAGAGAAGGGTTGGTAAAGAACAGTACTTCCTATTATATGAGAATCTGGCGGAGTGTGTATAACCTGGCTGTAGAGCAAGGCTATACCACCGACAAGAAACCTTTCAAACATGTCTATACCGGCATAGACAAGACCGTAAAACGGGCCGTTCCCTTTAAAATCATCAAAATGATCAAGGAGCTTGATTTGTCATTCGAACCCCAGTTGGAGCTGGCAAGGGATATTTTCCTTTTCAGTTTCTATACCCGGGGCATGTCGTTTATTGATATGGCACACTTGAAGAAGAGCAACCTCCAGAATGGAATTCTGACATACAGCCGGAAAAAGACCGGGCAGCGGCTGACTATTCTGTGGGAGGAGCTGATGCAGGAGATTGTGGATAAATACAAGGATGACACTTCCGAGTACCTGCTGCCTATCTTGCGGTATTGTGACATAAATGACCGCAAGCAATATAAACTGAGGGCCAAGCAGATAGGACGGGGTTTGAATAAAATAGGCTTGCGGCTGGAATTAAAGGCGCCGTTGACTTTCTATGTGGCGCGCCATAGCTGGGCCAGCATAGCGCAGGACAGGAAGGTGTCTACAGACATCATCCGCGAAGGGCTGGGGCACGATAATGAAAAGACCACTCATATTTATCTGGCATCCATCTCCACTTCACAGATAGACCGAGCCAATCAGATCATTTTAAGGGGGTTGTAGGGGAAGTATTCATTCAGGCTGTAGGATGACAGCCTGAATGTTCTATTGGCTTGGATAAAATCAGATCATTTTCGGAGAAATATTTCTAGAATCCTAACATAAGAGCTGGGAGAATATTCAATATTCGGCAAAGTAATCAAAATATGCCTTGTTGGTGATAGATACAAAATATTGAATGACTTTTGTATGGGGAGATATAGAAATATGCAGAATGCTGATCTAAAGGATCGTGCCATTAGGAAATACTGTGTGACTTCGTGTGATATCTAATTTGGGATAATTTATTTTTATCATGAACAAGTGTGATAGATCTGAAAATCAGCTGTTTGATAGCATGATTCGTTTTATAAAAAATGGGGTTCTCTTAGTAAGAGATCCCCATTTGGCTGCAAAAATAGCTATAATTCCCAAGAAATGGAAATCTTTTGTTGCTTTAAAATGCTTTTAACAAGAAATGTATGAGAATTGTTCGTAAAAGGTTATGAATTACGATATGTATGTTTCACATTATCAATAAATTAAATAGAGAAGGGGATCTCTTACTAAGAGAACCCCAAAAATGAAGCTTCAACAAGCCTTCATTTTAGAAGTACAAATGATAAATAATTTATGTTTTGATGCAAATCTGTAATGATGCGGATTTGGGTACTGAATACTCCTTTCCGCAAAATCAAAACATAACGGGTAAAGCGCCTAGGTTACTGCCATGCAGTTCAATCGCTTCCTGCCCAGACCAGGGGTCAGATCTGATAACCACGTCACAGACGGGGGAAGAAAAAGAATATCCTGACCACAAGTGGTATTATATGTTCCTGCGCAACAGAGAGCTGAAACGCTATATCGAAATCTTTACAGGCAGGAGGGCTGTGATGATTAATACCCGGTCTGGCATAAGGGAAGAAAGATATTTCTGCTTCAAAGTGTTTTCATATACCTCTGCTGACCATAAAAGACGTTTTGAACGGTGTCCTTATAGCAAGGAAGAATATGCGGCCCGTCGGGAGTCCGCCTTTGCCGTAAAGGAGGCGTTCGCGACAGGCTCTGTACAGAAGTTGAACGCTTTGACGGATGAAAAGGAAATCACGGGTGATGGTTATCTGTTTGTATGTGCCCCGTTGGATGAATTGAATCTCATCCTTGCCCATCTGTTTCCCCGGCAGTATCTTGCAAAAGACCGCAATTCCTATAGCGTGGCTGTTATTCCCCATAGACAGATGGAAGAATTTATTTATCTGTATGAATCCATGCCTTATAACATTGAACTGATGGATAAGCCTCTTGAGGAGTATATTCAGAAAAAGCAGAAGATACGTATTACGGGTGGTGTTTTTCAAGGGAAAGAGGGATGCATCATGCGTCTGCATCGGAATACCAAGCTGGTGTTTGCTTTTGGTAATATGACGGTGGCTATTAGTTATCTTCAGGCTTTTCCGTTTGAGAAGGTGGAGTGATAAACTTACTTTATTTATGACAATAAGTGACTTTCTTGTACTGGTAACTATTGTACTTACTTTAGTAACAATTGCTGTATCAAATAATAAAAAAATATGGCTGTATAAGTTCTATAAGAGAGATTACTTGGTCTTCTTTTGGGGGCTGTCTTGTGTATACATTATTTGATAGGTTTCCCATGGTTTGAACAAAGAGGATGGATTATTCCTGAACTTGTGGTGAAAAATGGTATTCCTGCTAATATTTGGGCGTATATCATAGCTTTCTTAACTCTTAGCTATCTTATTTTTATAATTGGTTGGAGGAAAAATTTCCCTTGCAGTAAGCATGAGGACATAATCAGATATTACAAGGGGTTAATAAATGGAAATATATGTCTGCTTATGGAATATTTGGATGATTACCACAAAGATAAGATACAACAAAGAAATCGCATAGTCAATGGCGTAGCTAAGGATGAGGATAATAAGATGCCTTTTGAATCAAAAAGTAGTAAGCCGAAAGAAAAAAACTCAAAATTTGAATGGTGAAGTTTTGCAGAAAGTTATTTTCTTACCGGAATTTATCGAAAATCTTCTTCTATAAATCCTGTCTTCTTTTTAGAATGTGTGTATCAGTTGAAAACTGATACACTTTGTGGCGCAGAAGATAGTATTTTTTTTTATTTTCGTAATTTGTTGAGAACCAAATCCATGGGCTTTGTGAGAGAGTTGGTAGAGCCTCTTAATTATAAAGAGAACAGTAATATAGAATATGAACTAAGAGGAACTTTATTTTTATCGCTTATGTTTGCTTATATAGACTTTGTTACTAAATTTAAGATTTATAGGGCATTTGGGGAAGAAGCGTTGTTGGAAGCAAATATAGGAAACCGGATTTTCTCACTTGAAGTGGATGAGTTTCATAATCATGAGTATCACCAGACTTCTTGTTATATGTGCCTGCGTTTCTATGACATTTTATTTCATCGTTTATTTGCCTCATGTGATGAGAATAGGGAGGAAATACCTTTTATTTATCCTTATTACTTGAAATTGGTATGTGATTCTTTGCTGGATAAATATCATCAATATAGTGCAAGGTCGTATGCTATGAAATATATGGATGATGTAGTCGATTATATTTATCAATGGCTTGATTGTATTGCTCGAAAAGGAATAATAAGTTATACTTATGACCTGGTGAAGATATTGGTTCAGATACATAAGGAAAAAACAAAACATATTTACACTTTGGAGTCCGTTCAACAGTTAATAAAGGCATTTTTAAGATTTTCTAGAGATTATGGAAAAGAGAATGCTATGGTTGCTGTTTTTTGGAGGTATATAGAAGATTTGAATAGGCAAGAGCTCAATTGCTTTATTTAGCATTGAAAGAGGAATCTGTATCCCGAGAAACTCTTTTTTATGAGGATTTTCAAAAACTTGTAAGTGGCAAATAATTAATATTCAAATTAGAATTTAAAATCGATCACTATTGGAACAACTAAAAATAAACATTAAAAGATAATCCCATTGGGAATAAAATTTATAAAAAAATGCCTTTGTATGGTTTTCTCTATAAATAAAAATGGTCTGCTAACGTAGTGGCTTATTTCAATGTTGTTTTTTAATATTGTCTTTGATATATTTAAGCACTCGGGCTATTTGGGGGATGTTAGTAACATGATACGTATTTTTACTTCATAATATAAAATTTTGCATTAAGGCGGTAAGTAATAAAGATCTTAAATCTTTATGAAAATGTTTTTTCTTTGGCGAAAAGTAAAGGTACTTACTTATAAATTTAAAGGCTATTTCCATAAGGTTTGGATACTTATTTTGTATGAAAATTATAAAATGAATAAGTTCATTTTGTTATGTTTCCTATTTTATGTAGCTATTCTGAAGAACGAAAGAGAGTATATAGTATATTTCAGTTAAAAGTTAATAAGAATTTTATTTTTAATCAAGTTTATGTGGCATACCTGCTTAGTAAATAGAGGGTATGCTGTATGGGTTATTTACGAATATGAGAATAGCACTGATTATATTTCCAATACATGCTAGTCATGGGTGTATTTTACAGACATATGCTCTATATAGGACTTTGAGGAAACTGGGGCATGATGTGTCGATAATAGACAGGCAGTGGGATAAATTATCTTTGAAAAATCAGCTCGTTTACGCTGTTAAATCTCTTATTATCAGTATTAAGAGGAAATGCATTAGACCATTGACAATTGAGGGGACAAGGAAGATTATAATGTCAGAGTTACAAACGTTTGTTGATAAGCACTTATCAAATCGTAAGATTTATTTTCGAACCCCTCGGTATGAAGAGTTACCGCATTATGATGCTTTTATAGTAGGAAGCGATCAGACTTGGCGACCTAAGTATGTTTCAGATATACTTTATTATTATCTTTGTTTTGTACCTGCGGAGGAAAAAGTGAAGCGAATAGCATATGCGCCCTCTTTTGGTACGGAAGAGTGGGAATACTCCGAACAACAAACTTTACAATGCAGGGAATTGGTGAGCCGATTCGATGCTATTGCTGTAAGGGAGGATTCCGGAGCTAAATTGTGTGGCAAATACTTGGGCATCAATGTAGAACATGTATTGGATCCAACCATGTTACTCAATAAAGAAGATTATCTTAGTGAAACAGGTATTATGCCTAGTGAACAGAATAGGTTGAGCTATTATCTGTTGGATAACTCTAAAAGTAAGATGCAGATAGTAGAAGAAATATGCAAAGAACTTCATTTGACAGTTCAACGCATCAATACGGAAACGGAAAATCATAAAGCAGGCATCAAGGAACGTGTAGCACCATCTATCGAAAAATGGATTGAGGGCTTCGTTAATAGTAAATTTATTGTAGCTGATTCTTTTCATGCTACAGTATTCGCTATAATATTCAATAAGCATTTTATTACAATAGCCAATAAAGATAGAGGGATAGCGCGTTTTGAATCCTTGTTAAAAATGTTCGGTCTAGAAAATAGACTTATCACGGACATAAGGCAAGTGACTCCAGAATTGGTGCATGAAAGTATTGATTGGGGGAAAGTTAATCAGACGATGTGGGCAAAGCAATCATCATCGTTGGATTATTTGAAATTTAATCTTGGAAACATATAAGTAGCTTATATATAAGGTTATATTTTATAAACTGTATATTTCAATTAAATGCCTGAAATTTCTTCTACAAACAAGCGAATTGCAAAAAACGCACTGCTGCTTTACTTTCGTATGCTATTTATGATGTTGGTAAGTCTTTATACTTCCCGTGTGGTATTGGCTACTTTGGGGGTGGAGGATTTTGGTATTTACAATGTTGTAGGTGGGAGTAATAACTATGTTCAGCTTTTTTAATGGTGCGATGTCTTCTTCCACACAACGTTATATAACATTTGAACTAGGAAGAGGGGATTTCGATCAATTGCAGAAAGTCTTTCAAACTAGTGTGAATATCCATTTGTTAGTTGCACTGCTTATTTTGTTTTTAGGCGAAACGATTGGGCTTTGGTTCTTTTATGAGAAGATGGTAATACCTGCCTCTCGTATGACTGCCGCTTTTTGGGTATATCAGTTTTTCGATATCACTATGATGGTTATGATAGTGAGTGTACCTTATAATGCAGCGATTATTGCCCATGAAAAGATGTCAATTTTTGCTTATATTTCGATTCTTGAAGTATTGTTGAAGTTGGGTATTGTTTATTTGCTATATCTTACAAGGTCAGATAAACTAATTATGTATGCAGCTTTGCTTTGTGCTACGCAATTGCTTATCCGTATTGTTTATGGTCACTTACTGTTAGTTGTCATTTTAAGGAAGTTCGTTAGTATTGGGTTGGATCTTAAGTTATTTAAAGAAATGTTGTACTTTGGTGGTTGGAACTTGTGGGGCGGTTTTGCTACAGTTCTTTTTTCCCAAGGAATAAATATTTTGCTAAACATGTTTTTCGGTCCGTTCGTGAATGCAGCCCGTGGTATAGCAGTGCAGGTGCAGGGAGCTGTCACCCAGTTTTCTACTAACTTCCAAACTGCTTTGAATCCACAGATAACAAAGTCGTACGCATTGGGAGATTTTACTTATATGCACAGTTTGATATTCCGTAGTTCCAAATTTACCTTTTTGCTGCTTGCTGTCATTTCTTTTCCCATATTACTTGAAACAGAGATGATATTGCAGCTATGGTTGAATATGGTTCCTGCTTATACAGTTGTGTTTGTTCGGCTTATGCTTTGCATTACTATAATAGATGCTATGGGAGGTGCATTTATGGTAGCAGCACAATCTACGGGGCGTGTCCGTTTCTACCAGTCTGTGGTGGGTGGTATACTTCTTGCTATAGTTCCGGTTTCTTATGTAGTTCTTCGGCTGGGGGCTGCACCTTGGAGTGTATTCCTTATTCATTTCTGTGTCTGTACTGTTGCATTTTTTGTTTCGTTTGTTTATTATTCGTTCTATGATTACATTTGTCGCTATATAGCTATTTCCATGCTGTCTTGTTACGTTGTTTATATGTGTTGCTGTTAGCAATGCCTTTACCGATTGGTTTGTTGTATATATTTCCTGCTACATTGTGGGCTGGGATTTCAGTATGTTTTGTATCTGTATTGACAATTTCTCTTTCTTCGTATCGGGTAGGGTTGGCAGAAGGAGAGAGGAAATTCATAAAGGAAAAGATACGGATGTTTTTGAGCAAAAGTAACTAATTGAATATGATCGATATAACGGATAAACAGTCTTGTTGTGGCTGTTCTTCTTGTGTGCAGAAATGTCCACGTCAGTGTATATCGCTGCATGAAGATACGGAAGGTTTTCTTTATCCAGTGGTAGATAAGGGGGATTGTATAGATTGTGGACTGTGCGAGAAGTATGTCCTTTGCTTCATTGGGGCGAAGCACTTGTTCCGATGGAAGTGCTGGCTGTGAAGAATAAGAATCAAGAGGAGCGTATTCACAGTTCTTCTGGAGGCGTGTTTATAGCATTGTCACGTCAGATAATCATGGATGGAGGTGTGGTATTTGGGGCTGTCTATGATGAGAATTGGGAGGTAAGGATTACTTATTCCGAAACACTGGATGGGGTTCGTCCTATGATGGGAAGCAAATATCTTCAAGCACGCGTAGAAACAGGGTTTGCTGATGCTGAACGTTTTTGAAGCAGGGGCGTTATGTTTTGTTTTCGGGGACTCCTTGCCAGATAGCTGGACTTCATAAGTATCTTCGGAAAGATTATCCTAATTTATTGTCTGTGGATTTTCTTTGTCACGGTGTGCCGAGTCCTGGAGTGTGGCGGAGATATTTGAAAGAAACAATGAGTGACTTACAATCCGCCCGTAGGGCGGCAGCTGGAAAAAATACAGTTTTCCCTTCTCTAAATGTCATGCCCACGATAGTGGGTATAGAATTTAGAGATAAGACACTGCACGGCTGGAAAAAATACAGTTTTGTTGTCCGTGGAAAGTCCGCCTTTAATGCGGACAAAAATTCAGTTTTGTTGTCCGATATACACCGTGAAAATCCTTTTATGAGAGGTTTTTTATCTGATATTTATCTGCGCCCTTCTTGCTATGAATGTAAGTGTAAGAATGGAGTGAGCCACAGTGATCTGACTATTGCTGATTTTTGGGGGATAGACCGCCTGATGCCTGATTTTGATGATGATAAAGGGATAGGATTGGCCTTGGTGAACACGGTAAAAGGAAAACAAATATTCAAACGATTATCCATAGATATACGCTTGTCTGCGTTATCTGATGTAGTGGCGTTAAATGGTGGCTTTAAGGAATATAGGCAGCCACATCCTGCTCGTTTGGTTTTTTTTCGACGCTTTGCTGTTGGAGAAACAGTAGAGAGTATTGTGGAGGATATACTTCGTGTTCCGTTATGGCGAAGAGTAATGAGGAATATAAAGACATTTTGTAAGATGATAATTAACAGGAAACAATTGACTATTATTCCATTGTTTATTAGAAGAAGCAAAAAACGAGATAAATAAAGTGATATGTCATTAAAAGGGATGACTATGATAAGATAAATGATATTTCTAGTCTTGTGTATGCCATGGATATGTTTGAAGTCAGTTTATATTATTACGTTAAGGAAAGAAGAAGTTAAATAACGAATAGGTATTACACTATATAGTGATTCTATGCTTAGATGACAAGTCAAATAATTTATTCCTCAAACATTGTATTCTCAATTTGAGAATAATGCGATTTGTGAAATGATATATCAGTAAAGGATGGGAACGTATGAGAACTATAAACTTAGAGGGAATGTTGTAAACATATGCTTTTTGTTCTCTATTATTACTTTATTGCGTTATTTATTTAGACTTTTTGATACATATTTAAAGATAGTCCCTCCCCGTTAGTGTAAATTAGAAAAATTAGAAAATGAAAACAGTAATGCTCGTTTTTGGAACTCGCCCAGAAGCTATTAAAATGGCTCCATTAGTGAAAAAATTCCAAAAGTATTCAAGTGATTTCAAAACTGTAGTGTGTGTCACAGGCCAGCATCGAGAAATGTTAGACCAAGTACTTAAAATTTTTGATATCAAGCCTGATTATGACTTGAATATTATGAAACAAGGACAAGATCTCTATGACATCACGGCTCGTGTGTTGTTAGGAATGCGAGATGTGCTGAATGAGGTAAAACCTGATGTGGTACTAGTACACGGAGATACTACTACATCAATGGCAGCATCCTTGCGGCCTTCTATCAGCAAATAGCAGTAGGTCACGTTGAGGCAGGTCTCCGTACATATGATATTTATTCTCCTTGGCCCGAAGAGATGAATCGCCAAATAACGAGTCGCATTGCTACATACAACTTTTCACCGACACCATTATCCGAAAAAAATTTAAAGGAGGAAAAAGTTCATGGGAATATTTATGTTACGGGGAACACTGTAATTGATGCTCTTCATATGGTGGTAGAGAAGTTGAAAAATGATGTAACTCTTGCGGCAAAGCAGGAGCAAATGCTTGCTAAGGCTGGCTATGATGTTGCTAGATTGGCTGATGGTAAAAAATTAGTTTTAATAACAGGTCATCGTAGAGAAAATTTTGGAGAAGGTTTTATCAATATGGTGACTGCTATCAAGAATTTGACAGAGAAATATCCTAATGTTGATTTTGTCTATCCAATGCATCTTAATCCTAATGTGCGTAAGCCTATTCATGAGGTGTTTGGAGAGAATTTGTCCGATTTAGGTAATATGTTTTTTATTGAGCCATTGCAATATTTGGAGTTTATTTATTTGATGGAAAAGTCTACCATTGTGCTTACTGACTCTGGTGGTATACAAGAAGAAGCACCAGGGCTTGGTAAGCCCGTACTTGTAATGCGAGATACAACGGAGCGTCCAGAAGCTCTTGAGAGCGGTACTGTTCGTTTGGTTGGTACAACATGATTTAATCGTTGAAGAAGTTAGTACATTGCTTGATAACCAGTCTGTTTATGACAAAATGTCGAGAGCGGTTAATCCCTATGGTGACGGAAAAGCGTGTGACAGAATTGTTTATGCATTAAGAAATAGGTAAAACATTAAATATATTACGTTAAAGGCGCATAAGCTGTATCTTGAGAAATTGTTGAAAAGATATTGAGAATGTAGTTATGTGGAAATGTATGAATTTATTAACTGGTTGGAAGTATTAAGAGATAAACAATAGAAATAATACTTTATGAAAATATGAAAAAGAAGAAAGTCATATTTTCTTTATGACTTATGAGCTGTTTTTCGGTATAATTGTCAGGGACAGTACAGAAAACGCTCAATAAGAGCCAACAAATTTATTACTTGACTGTATGGAGTCGGTAAGTGCACGAGGAAACTTTTTTATTGATTATTTGATGTTTGAGTGTCTGGAAAAACTGAGTGATGAAAGAGCGAAGTCGGATTTGAAATTAATGAAAGAGCAGGTGAAAGATATGGTTCGACGTGGTCACCGTATTGAACTACACCTTCATCCTCATTGGATAGATGCTAAGTATAATGGTGATGGTACGTGGGACTATACTGACTATACTCATTACAGTCTGTACTCATTGGACGAGGATGTAAGGTCAAGAATGTTCAGAGATGGAACAATTTATCTTACTAAATTGGCAAGAGAGGTAGATCCTGATTATACGATTTGTGCATTCAGAGCAGGTGGATGGACTATTCAGCCTTTTTGATTTTGAAAGACTGCTTTAAGGAGAATGGAATTGTTATTGATTCATCTGTTATGCATGGTATATGTCAAGATAATAAGTACTCAAAGTTTGATTTCCGTTATGCTCCCAACAAAGAAATATACAGGTTCTTGGACGATGTATGTGTCGAAGATGAAAATGGTGAGTTTGTTGAAGTACCGATTACGGTTTATAATAGAAACATACTAAAAAAACAATAGAAAAGGTTATACGAACTTTTTCAATCAAGAAGAAGTGTATTGCAGATGGGACTCATCAACGACTTGATTTGCCAATAGAACCAAGACGTAAAAAATGGTTAAAATCAATGCCTACAGCATTCTCTATGTCTAGTCGGAATCCTTTTATTGCAGCATTGGCATTCAGGGCATCCAATAAATCGCTGATAACTATTATTGATCATCCTAAAGACTTTACGGAAAATGCCTTGTCAATTATTAAGTTGTATATGAAAAAGGCGGATTCGATAACATATCATGACATTAAACAAAAGCTATAATAATATGAACAAAAGGAAGATATGCATTATTATGCATAATGATTTAATGGATTATCCGCCAATGATTTCATTAATTGATATAATGAAAGAATTGGGAGAGGATATCATATATATTGGTCATTACACGGATTCGCCAACTACAAGAAGATTCGAGGAATTAGGGGTGAAGTTAATAAAATTAGGCTGTATAAGATCAAATTCAGACTGGACAAACTTAAAAATTTATAAGCAATATAAGAAAGCTCTTTCGGAGCAGCTTAAAAGCTTGAATCTTACATCTAGTGATATCATATGGTATGTTTATTCTCAAACATCCAATTTTATACACGATATATTATCTCGGTATAGATATGTCATCATTATTTTGAATATGCACTCAAAATGATAGTTGGAATTCAGATTGCTCTATCCTTCTTACAATCAATTGGAATTTGTGAGGAAAGCAATTGGAATAGTACATTGTGAGTATAATAGAGGGCAGATTTATAGGGCTATAAATGGTTTGGATAAATCTCCATTTATATTGCCTAATAAGCCTTACGTGAAGGAACATTCTAGGACGAAAGTGGTATGCCTGATGATATAAAAAAAACTAATTATGGACGTGAAGCATAAAGTTCAGGGCAAAAAGGTTATATTATATCAAGGCTTTTTTGCTTCTGTAGAACGACGATTAGAGGAATTTTGTCAGGCGATAAATCAGATGCCTTCAGATTACGTTATGATTGCTATGGGGAAAGGACCTAATAATTATTACGATGTATTAAAAAGAAATATCAATCTGATAAAATTCTTTTTATACCCTTTATTATACCTCCTTTTCATCTATATGTAACAGAAATGGCATCAATTGGTGTGATGTCATATTCTCCACATCAGAAAACTCATGCGGGTGTAGTGAACGCTCTTTACTGCGCTCCTAATAAGATTTTTGAATATGGCAAATACGGGAAACCTATGATAGCCAATGATGTTCCTGCCCTTAAATATATTTTTAAAGAGTATCATTGTGGAGAGGTTGTTGACTACCCAATTACTCCAAATGCGATTTCTACTATTTTAGAGAAATTGTTTTCCAATTATGATATGTATTCTAAAGGGGCTTTGGAGTATTACCAATCGGTTGATTTAATCAAAATAGTCAAGGGTATTTTGGCTAGTATATAATTCTATAGAGTTATGATGCCATATATACTAGTATTTATGGTTTGTATTTTCTTAACTTCGATAAGTTCAAGGAAAAAAATCATTCCTTTACTATTATCATGTCTGATATTATCATTATTTGCAGGATTTCGTGACAAAAATATAGGATCTGATACCGATTTTTACCCTCATTGGTATATATCAGAAATTCGATATATTCATAATTTAATTGATTTAATTACATTGAAACAGAGTAGGAATTTAGATTAAAGGTTATTCTTTTTTATACTGGATTGCTTCTTGGATTGGTAATCAATTATTGGATAGGGCTTTTCTTGACAGATTGGTAATATCTGTTTTTACTTTTCTTGGTTTTATTCGTTTAAGTAGATACTTTAAGGGTGGAATTGCCATTTTTACAATGGCATTTCTTTTGCTTGTTTTTAAC
>ENA-OQDD01000126-OQDD01000126.1-human-gut-metagenome-genome-assembly--contig:-NODE-126-length-30915-cov-2.008997_pt1 | contig 30915 bp, 39 predicted proteins | sample MGYA00242507_ERZ504598 | MGnify/ENA primary metagenome ERZ504598 (study PRJEB26092, sample SAMD00036318) | human gut metagenome | host: Homo sapiens | study: EMG produced TPA metagenomics assembly of...
CAAATGGTATCCGAATAGGAATTGCTCCATTAGGAGGTCCGCGTGGGCTAATTCGTATCTATACACCTTATTTAGAACATGATGAATTTGTTGTTACCAATTTCATTGCTTTTGAACCAATTGATAAAGCAAAAATAATAGGGGCTCTCAGAATTGGAATGGAGTCAACTTGATAATGTTCGTGGAAAACGTTTTTGGAGTGGGAATACTCCTGAAGCTCCCTCATTCCCAAATCAATATTATCCAGCTCACGGAGTAATAGCAAAGGAAAATGGAGTTGAAACACTTACTGTGTATTTCTTTTGTGAAACTTTTGATAATGGTGCGGATATCTATGTCCGGACTAAATTCACAGAAGGAAAGCCTTATGAGTTTGAATTAACTACGTATACCACGGAAGAGTCAGATGAGCTAAATCGTTTTATACTCACAGCTACTATGGGAAACAAAGCAAGACTTAGGACATTACATCTCGCAGATGGTAAAACGAAAGAAGCCGGCCAATTATGGCCGAGCTATAAAGATTCTAATTTCACAGAACATAACCATACTCCAGTGGCAGAAATGATAAAAGATAAAAATGGAGGTGTATGGTTTATAGCGTCACCTGATGAGAAAGACCCTACAAAAGCTGTATATGCTGAAGATACACATACACATTGGAAATATACTGGTAAAAAAGCAACGCAATATTGGTATTGTTCCAATCCAAGTAATGAGTTAGAAGGAGTTGTAAACGGTCGTTATACTTATTGGGCAAGTAAATCTCCGATACCTGGTGGTATCGCTTATGAGAACTTTGAACTGACTGAACCATTTCAGTCTGGTCAAAGCTATATTTTTGGTATCACACCTCTTTCACCGGAAGAATTAATAAACCACATTATGAAATAAGAACGGACTACTTTTTGGGTAGAACTTCTTTTCCTCCTTATTTATCCCCTCTTTTGTTCTTAATTTATAGAACAGAAAAGGATAAAAGGTGGATAAAAATAAGAAAAGGATAAATTACAAAACTTACTAAATAGCTTATTACTCTAATGAGAACAGCAGAAAATAGATACTCTATTTCTACTGTTCTCATTTTTATATATATACAACTTTTCATAGTATAAAATCTCAAAACAATCTTTTAAAGTCAACTTAAGAGATACTTCTTAACTATTGTTGGGGTCTTCCTTCCGGCGAAGTTCTCAAAGCATTTCACTTGCTGGAACCAGTTGCTATCTTTGATGTTTGGCCAACTCTCGAATCGTGAGAGTCTGAGAGATTTGATTGTCGCTCTTGATGCTCATCATTCTAAATGTTATCATCTGGGGATGGGCAGAAATGTTTCAAGATCATCCTTGCTAGAGCCAACGGGGACAGGGACTATCACATCTTTGAGGCGTATGCTTACTACTTGGTAAACGAAGCAAGACAAAAAGCGTGTTACCGACATCTTCAAACTCGGTGGAAACGTTTACGCCTTTGATTCAACAACCATTGATTTATGCCTCTCCGTATTCTGGTGGGCTAAATTCCGTAAGAAGAAGGGTGGTATCAAAGTGCATACATTATATGATGTGGAAACGCAGATACCTGCATCCTTTCACATTATCGAAGCTTCCGTGCATGATTCAAAGGCGATGAATGAAATTCCCTATGAATCTGGCTCCTATTATATCTTTGACCGTGCTTACAACAACTTCAAGATGTTGTATCGGATTCATCAGATAGGTGCTTACTTCGTTGTCAGAGCCAAGAAAAATCTTCAATACATGCCTATCAAGTGGAAGCACAGGTTACCTAAAAACGTATTTTCAGATATGACTATTGGATTGACGGGCTTTTATCCCAAACAATACTATCCCGAACCTCTTCGCTTGGTTAGATATTGGGATGAAGAACAAAAACGTGAGTTTGTTTTTTTTAACGAATGCAACACACATTCTGCCCTTCAAGTTGCTGAACTTACAAAAAACGATGACAAGTGGAACTGTTTTTCAAATGGCTGAAGCAGCACCTCAAAATCAAAAAGTTTTGAGGTACTACCGAGAATGCCGTTCGGATACAAATCTACGCTGCTATATGCACCTACTGCCTGGTCGCAATTGTTCAACACGACATGCAACTGGATAGGAGCACGTACGAAATTCTTCAAATATTGAGCATCTAGTTGACAGATAAAACGCCTCTTCGAGACCTCTTTGACAAAACTAAATTGCAAAATGACAAAGAACGATTTGGACCAAATGGACCAAGTTTATTTGATTTTTAATAACGTCCCAATTTTAATGGACACTAATGTTCAATTGCCATTTATAAAAAATCTGCGATTTACAAGAATTTCAAAGGACTATTCTATTCATCACCTTTTTCCCGCCCAATAAACTCCCCCCAATATCAGTATCGCCCCCATCAAAGCAACTATAGTAAGCTGTTCGCCAAGCAGAAAAGCAGAACCTACCAGAGTGAAGAGAGGATTCAGATAAATATAGTTGGAAGCTCTTATCGTTCCCAGCTGTTTTAATACTACGTTCCAGACTACAAAACAAATCAAGGAAGCCAATACACCCAGGAAAAGTAAATTGAACAGAATAGCCGGCTCGAGAAGACGGGCAATGTCGAAATTCCAGGGATGAATCAGAAATGCAGGAAGAATAGTCAATACTCCATAAAAAAATATCTTACGGGTAATGAAAGTTATACCATAACAATTGGACATTTTTCTCATTATCAAGCTATAGAATGCCCAGGAAAAAGCAGCAAGCAAAGTAAGGAAATCACCTAAAGGAGAAATTTTCAATACAAAGCTACCGTTGTAAACCACCAATGCCACACCAACCAATGCCAGCAAAGAACCAGCCATCAATCCACGGGTAGCCTTTTCCTTTTTATAAACCCACAAAGAAAGAATGGTGGTGAGTAACGGAGCCGTACAGACAATAAACGACACATTCGTCGCCAATGTAATCTCCAAAGCTGTATTTTCTGTAAAAAAGTAGAATGAACGCCTGTCATGCCTCCTAAAAACATCCAAAATTCATCTTTCCAATTGTCGGCAAACAGTTTTCGGGGAGAAATAAGCCAAATGCCATATAAGCTATCAGGAAACGAAGCAAGAATATTTCCTGCGGAGAAAGACCGTGCCCAATCAATACTTTCGTTGAAATAAAGGTCAGCCCCCAAATACCTACCGTAAGGACGGCAACAAGATGATAAGTATAATTTTTCATTGCGTTCATACACTTCCGACAAGTCGCACAAATATACGTACTTTCTTTTTTCAATACAATGAAACCAACCATAAATAATGTTCAGGGAGGATTTACTAAAACTCGAAGGAAGATTTACTAAAACGGGAGGAAAGATTTAGTAAATCTTCCTTCGAGTTTTAGTAAATCTTTAAACCCCTTATTAGAAGCCTATTGAACGAATTCTCATTTATCGGCAGAATAATAAACAACAATCTGCCGAATACACAGACAAAAAACACAAAGGATGAAATCTTCCCAGACTTCATCCTTCGCTATATCCTAAAAATCTTTTAGTAAATATCCTATTGAATTAATTTAGCTATTATTTGTATTACAAACAAAAAATTAGTTTTAAAAGCACATCACAAATGTAAGTAATAAAAAGTGAATTATCAAGTCTTTGCCATTGTTTTTTATGTTACTTCGCTACAAATCTGAAAATAAACCCGTAACTTTGCACCGATATTAACCGAATACTAACCGGTTTTAACCATTGAATAAACAATGTTTTCAACAAAATATTAATAAGTACCACTATGGAATACAATTTCAGGGAAATTGAAAAGAAATGGCAGAAAAGGTGGGTGGAAAACAAAACCTACCAAGTGACGGAAGACGAAACGAAGAAAAAATTCTATGTACTGAACATGTTCCCCTACCCTCCGGTGCGGGATTGCATGTAGGTCATCCGCTGGGATATATTGCTTCGGATATTTACGCCCGCTACAAACGACTGCAAGGTTTCAATGTACTGAATCCCATGGGATATGACGCTTACGGACTTCCAGCAGAACAATATGCCATACAAACGGGACAGCACCCTGCAATTACGACCGTCAACAATATCAACCGATACCGTGAACAGTTGGATAAGATAGGTTTCTCTTTCGACTGGAACCGCGAAATCCGTACCTGCGAACCGGAATATTACCATTGGACCAATGGGCATTCCAAAAGATGTTCAACAGCTACTACTGCAACGATGAAAAGCAGGCACGTCCCATCCAGGAACTGATTGAAGCATTCAGCCAAACCGGTACCGAAGGAATAAACGTGGCTTGCAGCGAAGAACTGAGTTTCACCGCCGCAGAGTGGAATGCCAAGAGCGAAAAGGAACAACAGGAAATCCTGATGAACTACCGTATAGCCTATCTGGGCGAGACGATGGTAAACTGGTGCCCTCAGCTGGGAACCGTACTTGCCAACGATGAAGTGGTGGACGGCGTAAGCGAACGAGGCGGCTTCCCCGTCATTCAAAAGAAGATGCGTCAATGGTGTCTCCGTGTATCTGCCTATGCACAACGCTTGCTGGACGGACTCGATACCATCGACTGGACCGAATCCCTGAAAGAAACCCAAAAGAACTGGATAGGACGCAGCGAAGGCGCTGAAATAGAATTCAAGGTAAAAGACAGCGATTTGGAATTCACTATCTTCACCACCCGTGCAGATACCATGTTCGGCGTCACCTTCATGGTATTGGCTCCCGAAAGCGAACTGGTACAGCAACTTACCACCGACACACAGAAAGATGAAGTAAACGCTTATCTGGAACGCACCAAGAAACGTACTGAACGCGAACGTATTGCCGACCGTAGCGTTACCGGTGTATTCTCCGGAAGCTATGCCATCAATCCCTTTACCGGTGAGGCAGTTCCCATCTGGATAAGCGACTATGTACTTGCCGGATACGGTACGGGTGCCATCATGGCTGTGCCTGCGCACGACAGCCGTGACTATGCTTTTGCCAAGCACTTCGGTCTCGAAATCCGTCCGTTGGTAGAAGGCTGCGATGTAAGCGAAGAGAGCTTCGATGCCAAGGAAGGCATTGTATGCAACTCTCCACGCGAAGGCGTTACTCCCTATTGCGACCTCTCACTGAACGGGCTGACCATCAAGGAAGCGATTGCCGCTACCAAGAAATATGTGAAAGAGCATAACTTGGGACGTGTAAAGGTGAACTTCCGTCTGCGCGATGCCATCTTCTCACGCCAGCGCTATTGGGGCGAACCGTTCCCGGTTTACTACAAGGACAACATGCCTTACATGATTGACGAGAGCGCCCTACCCTTAGAACTGCCCGAAGTAGCCAAATTCCTGCCTACCGAAACCGGTGAACCTCCATTGGGACATGCCACAAAATGGGCTTGGGATACTGTGAACAAATGTGTTGTGGAAAACGAAAAGATAGACAACATCACCGTCTTCCCGTTGGAACTCAACACGATGCCCGGATTTGCCGGTTCAAGCGCCTATTATCTGCGCTACATGGACCCGCACAACAACCAGGCACTTGTAGATAAGAAAGTAGATGAATACTGGCACAATGTAGACCTTTACGTAGGCGGTACCGAACATGCCACCGGTCACTTGATATACTCCCGTTTCTGGAATAAGTTCCTGTACGACCTCGGCATTTCCGTAGCCGAAGAACCGTTCCAAAAGCTGGTGAACCAAGGTATGATTCAAGGACGGAGCAACTTCGTCTATCGTTTTTCTCCTTGGAATAAGACTATAAAAGAACCTATAGCAACTAATATCTTCATATCAAAAGATATTGTAGATAGAATGTTATCAAATGAAGGAATACCACCTTATGAATTAAAAGAAATATTTGATAAAAATAATATCAAATATGAACAGAATTGGCTAATTTATCAAGGTATTAATCTTAATTGTAATGAAATTCACGTTGATGTTAATATTGTATCAAATGATATTTTAGACGAAAAATCCTTCAAAAATTGGAGACCAGAATACCAAGATGCTCAGTTTGTACATAACGAAGACGGCAAGTACATCTGCGATGGGCTGTAGAGAAGATGAGCAAATCCATGTTCAACGTGGTCAATCCCGACATGATTGTCGACAAATACGGTGCCGACACTCTCCGCATGTACGAAATGTTCCTCGGCCCGGTAGAACAATCAAAGCCGTGGGATACAAACGGAATAGACGGTGTGCACCGCTTCATCAAGAAGTTCTGGTCACTGTTCTACGACCGCAACGACAATTATCTGGTAACGGATGAACTGCCACCAAGGAAGAACTGAAATCCCTCCATAAACTGATTAAGAAAGTGACAGGAGACATCGAGCAATTCTCTTACAACACAAGTATCAGTGCCTTTATGATTTGTGTAAACGAGTTGTTCGGAATGAAGTGCAGCAAGAAGGAAATCCTGAACCAGTTTATCATCGTTCTGGCTCCCTTTGCTCCGCATGTATGCGAAGAGTTGTGGGAGACACTGGGCAATGCAGGCTCCGTATGCGATGCCAAGTGGCCGGTATGCAACGAAGAATACTTGGTGGAAAATACGGTCAACTACACCGTTTCCTTCAACGGAAAAGCACGGTTCAACATGGAGTTCCCGGCAGATGCGGCATCGGATGCCATCCAGACTGCTGTATTGGCCGACGAACGTTCTGAAAAATGGATGGAAGGCAAGTCCATCGTCAAAGTAATCGTAGTGCCGAAGAAGATTGTGAACATCGTTGTCAAATAACAGATATGCAAATTACAAAACCAACCAAAGCGGAAGTGACGAGAGAGCTGAAGGATTATATCTTCATCACTCTGGGACTCATCAGCTATGCACTGGGATGGGCGGCATTCCTCATTCCCTATCAGATTACGACCGGAGGTACTACCGGTATCGGTGCCATCATCTATTATGCCACCGGATTTCCCATCCAGTGTCATACTTCATCATCAATGCCGTACTGATGACTTTTGCCATCAAGATACTCGGACCGAAGTTCAGTATCAAGACTACGTTTGCCATCTTCGGACTCACTTTCTTCTTATGGTTTTTTCAGTTGCTGGTGAACGGTTCGGACGGCGTCCCTCCCCAACTGCTGGGCGAAGGACAAGACTTCATGGCTTGCCTGATAGGTGCGGCAATGTGCGGTGCCGGACTGGGTATCGTGTTCAACTGCAACGGCAGCACGGGAGGTACGGACATCATGCAGCCATCATCCATAAATACAAGGATGTCACGCTGGGACGCATGATTATGGCTTGCGACTTCATTATCATCAGTTCCTGCTATGTGGTATTCCATGACTGGCGACGCGTGATATTCGGTTTTGTAACTTTGTTTGTCATCGGATTTGTACTGGATTACATAGTCAACAGTGCCCGGCAATCCGTTCAATTCTTTATTTTCTCCAAAGAATATGAAAAGATTGCCGACCGCATCACCAAAGAAACCCATCGCGGTGTAACGGTACTCGACGGTATCGGCTGGTACAGTAAACACAACGTGAAGGTACTGGTCGTCCTTGCCTACAAACGCCAATCGGTAGAAATATTCCGGATGGTGAAAGATATAGACCCGAACGCTTTCATTTCCCAAAGTTCCGTCATCGGTGTATACGGAGAAGGTTTCGACCGGTTGAAAGTGAAATAGGGACTTGTATAAGCCACAAGTATAAGGAGAACATAATATGAGAAAGAAATTTGTATTTGCCACCAACAATTCACACAAACTGGAAGAAGTGACTGCCATTTTGGGAGAGAAGGTCGAACTTCTCAGCATGAAGGATATCAAATGCGATACTGACATTCCGGAAACTGCAGACACACTTGAAGGAAATGCTTTGCTGAAAGCAAGATATATCTTCGATAACTATCATCTGGACTGTTTTGCCGATGATACCGGTTTGGAAGTGGAGGCCCTTGGTGGGGCACCGGGTGTATATTCCGCCCGTTATGCCGGCGATGCACACAATTCGGAAGCAAACATGAAGAAGTTGCTGAAAGATATGGAGGGCATCGAGAACCGGAAAGCGCAATTCCGTACCGTATTTGTACTTATCATCGACGGAAAGGAACATCTGTTTGAAGGCATCGTGAAAGGAGAAATCACGAAAAACAGAAAAGGCGCTTCAGGCTTCGGTTACGATCCCATATTCATTCCCGAAGGATATACGCAGACTTTTGCAGAAATGGGGAATGAACTGAAGAATAAAATCAGTCACCGGGCATTGGCCACTAACAAGTTGTGTAAGTTCTTAATGAGATAATGTTTTTAATGTGCTGATATGCTAATGTGCCAATGTGCTAATTGGCTGCGCTGTCACGCCGAAAGGTCATTGGCACATTGGCATATCAGCACATTATAACCCCAGTTGAGCCGATATTTCCAACATCCTCTTAATCGGTTTCACTGCTTTTTCTGCAATCTCAGCATCCACCTTTATTTCCGGTGATTCGTTTTTCAAACAATCATAAAGCTTTTCCAGTGTATTCAGCCGCATGTAACTGCATTCATTGCAGGCACAAGTGCTGTCGTTGGGAGGAGCCGGAATAAATGTTGTCTGCGGGCATTGTTTCTGCATCTCGTGCAGGATACCGCTTTCGGTAGCTACAATGTAGCTCTTTTCGGGATGTGCACTGCGTACTTCAGCAAAGCTGCCGTAGAGCCTACCACATCAGCCAGTTTCAAGACTGTACTCTTGCATTCGGGATGTGCCAGTACCACCGCATCGGGATGCTGCCGTTTTATTTCAACAATCTTTTCAACCGAGAATTCCTCGTGTACATGCATGCGCCATCCCATAATAACATATTTCTTCCGGTAATGGAGTTGATATAATTACCCAAGTTCCGGTCCGGGCCAAAGATTATTTTCTCATCTTTGGGGAAGCTTTCCACAATCTGCTTTGCATTGGTAGAAGTTACCACCACATCGGTCACCGCCTTTACGGCAGCCGTTGTGTTCACATAGGATATCACCGTATATCCGGGATGCTCTTTGACAAACTGACTGAATTTGTCTGCCGGACAACTGTCTGCCAACGAACAGCCTGCCGCCATATCAGGCACCAGTACCTTCTTGTCGGGACAAAGCACCTTCGCCGTTTCTCCCATGAAGTGCACACCGCACATCACGATGATGTCCACCTCCGTTCGGGCCGCCCATTGCGCCAAAGCCAGACTGTCGCCCACGTAATCGGCTATATCTTGTATTTCACCTTTCTGGTAGTAGTGCCCCAGAATGATTGCGTTCTTCTCCTTCTTCAGCTGCTTGATAGCTTCTATAAGATTATCCATAATTATATTTTTTAATTTCTCTTTCTTCTTTAAAAATCCTTTGATAGTAATGATAGGCTGTTAACAGTGTGGACAAATAAATACGATTTTTCTTGCCTATGAAGTTATTAGTATCAAGCTGAATTTTACTCTTATGCTTATAAACCGGGGTTTTTAAGTTTATCCGTTGATAATAAGACTTCTGCTAAACAGCATTAACATGTTGTTAATAATATGCAAAGTTAATAACTTAGAGTTATAAACCGATGAAACCAGGCTGAAAATATGTTGAATGAAGCCTGGAAAATTCTCCTTAACTTTTTTGGTTTGTTCGTTTCACTGCTGTAATATGCAGACCTTTGAATAATGCAAGGATTATTTTTAAAATTGTTTCCCTATTGTATTGACACCTTTTACAACGGTTATTAACCGGGATATAAACGGAAAAAAGTATCTTTGCAGGGAGATTTAAAAGTATATTGTCATGCGTAAACTGAAGATAACTGAACTGAATCGTATTAGTGTAGAGGAATTTAAGGAAGCCGAAAAACTGCCTTTGGTAGTGGTATTGGATAATATCCGCAGTCTCCATAATATAGGTTCCGTTTTCCGTACTTCGGATGCTTTCCGCATCGAATGCATTTATCTTTGTGGCATTACAGCTATCCCACCCCATCCGGAGATGCACAAAACAGCTTTGGGAGCGGAATTTACCGTAGATTGGAAATATGTTGATAACTCTGTTGAAGCTGTTGATAACCTAAAATCCGAGGGATACATCGTTTATTCTGTAGAGCAGGCAGAAGGTAGTGTGATGCTGGACGAACTGGTGCTGGACAAGACTAAAAAGTATGCTGTGGTAATGGGAAATGAAGTGAAGGGTGTTCAACAAGAAGTGATTGACCATTCGCACGGTTGCATTGAAATTCCTCAATACGGCACAAAGCATTCGTTGAATGTATCGGTTACGGCGGGTATTGTTATTTGGGATTTATTCAAGAAACTGAGATAATAACAGGGCTGTTAATAAGCTGTCAATATATCGGGTTTGTTGGAGCTATAGATCGAACACGGTGCATCTATAGATCCAGCGTGTTGCATCTATAGATCCAATAAACTAGTTCTATATAGGTATGATGAGAGATTTTATGAACAGTGGTTGATTATAAAAATCAACCACTTTATTCATTGTAAATTAATGCTTTATCTCCTACTTTATCCTTTTTGTTAACCATGTATCAACACATATCGGTTGTATGTGGAAAACTTGCTGTACAGTTGGTGTCTTTTCTTATTTTTTGTATATTTGTCTGAATATATATAAATCATATCGATATGAAAAAGATAATATCTTCATGGATAGGCATTTTTGTAGGTTGTACTATTCTGGCAGCAGGTTTTGTTTACTTTATCAATCCTTATAATCTTGTTCCTGGCGGGGTGTATGGAGCTAGTATTGTGCTTCATAATCTGTTCCCTTCTATTCAGGTAGGTACTTTCGGTTATATGTTTGATATTCCTTTGCTTATCATTTCCGTGCTGGTACTGGGAGCAAAATTGGGAGCACGTACTATCGTGGCGGCACTATTCACTCCGCTTGCCATGAATGTGCTGTCTCTCCTCTCCTATCCTTCTGAAGAAGCGCTCCATCAGTGGACTACACAGTTGCTGGGTGGCAGTCTGAATATGTCCGACCATTTGATGCTGACTTCTGTGATTGGTGCGGTGGTTATCGGTATAGGCTGTGGTATTGTAGTGCGTAGCCGGGCTACTACAGGAGGTACGGATATTGTGGCGATGATATTGCAGAAATATTGCCATATACGTTTTTCAAAGGCGATACTGCTGGTAGATGGTATTGTGGTGGGATTCGGCCTATTGGTTATCGGTTTCGGTATCGGAAATCCGGATGATGCTACACAACCTTCGTGGCATTTGTCTTTCTATTCACTGATAGCTATTTTTGTCACTTCGAGGGTATTGGCCTATGTGATAAATGGGGAGAAGAATGACAAGATACTGTTTGTCATCAGTGATATGCGCCTTACCGCTTTGCACGACTATATTCTTAAAGATTTGGACCGTACAGCCACTTGCATCAAAAGTAGTGGTCTTTATACCAATGTAGACAAGGAAATGCTGTTTCTTGTGGTGAGTTACAAGGAAGTGGTAGGTATCAAGCAGAAGATAAGGGAAGTAGACCCAAAGGCTTTTGTAGTGGTTACCGATGCTTATGATGCATTTGGTGAAGGTTGGAAAGAGCTTCCGATGGCAGGAGAGGTACAACCCGAATAGGTAGTAATAAACAATTGTTCATTCTATTATTAACTGAATATATAGCTTAATATCAATTGTTTAATAACTAATTATTTGTGTTGCTAACATAGTTTTCAACATGGTGTTAACGATAAGTTTTTTGTTTGAATGAACGGTATTGTTGCGAAGTCGATGATGTGGAACTTATGGCATGGTTGCCATAAATTGAGTGCAGGTTGTAAGCATTGTTATGTTTATCGTGGTGATGCCCGGCGAGAGGTGGACAGTTCGGTGGTGGTGCGGACAAAAAACTTTGACCTGCCTTTGCGTAAAAAGCGTAACGGAGAATTCAAGATACCACCTGGAACATTTGTCTACACCTGCTTTACTTCCGATTTCTTTGTGGAAGATGCTGACAAATGGCGGGCCGAAGCATGGGAGATGATTCGTTGTCGCAGTGACCTGCATTTTATGATGATTACCAAGCGTATAGACCGTTTTTCTGACTGTCTGCCCGATGATTGGGGAGACGGATATGATAATGTAACCATCTGCTGTACGGTTGAAAACCAGGCTTGCGCCGATTATCGCTTGCCCATTTATAAGAGGGCTCCTATAAAGCATAAGATAATAATCTGTGAACCGCTGCTGGAAAGGATAGATTTAAGTACTTATGCTGTTGGCGAATGGATTGAACAGATAGTTGCAGGGGGAGAATCCGGTTACGAAGCCCGCCCTTGTGATTTTGAATGGGTGATGGACCTTCGCAGAATTTGTGTGGAAAATAAAGTGGACTTCTGGTTCAAGCAGACCGGTTCTAAGTTCGTCAAAGACGGAAAGACATATAATGTGAAACGCCAATTTCAACATTCGCAGGCACGCAAGGCGGGAATAAACATCAGTTTATAATTGTCCGCTTTCTACCATCAATATCACCCGTTCGGTCAATGCATCGTCTCCCATAGGGTCGTATTGCTTCTTTAGACTGGCGCCGAAGAGTGCGGCAAAAGTCTGGTAGAAACCGGCTTTGAAAGGGCCCATAAAAGCTTTTACCAGTTCATATCCGGTGGAGTTGGTCTGTCGGTCTACCAGTTTTATTAACAGTTTGCCTTGGGCAAAGGTAAGTTTCTTCATGCGGGGAGTGTATTGCTCCTTCAAGCTTTTCTCTACTGCTTTCATGTGTTTCTGGCGGGCTTTCTCGGTGGGCAGGGTCATCATGTATTCGTAGGTTTCAATGATGGCACGGTTAATCTCCTTGGAGATGGGAAGTACCTTCTTTACGTCACGAATGAGTTTGTAGTACTTGTTCATGTCGCGCTTGTTCTTGAATTTAAGCGGCTTGAAGATGTAGACAGTGGGGAGCTTGACATAAGGGATGGTATCTCCTTCGTAAACGCACATGGGAGTAAGATAGACACTCTTTTGCGCAGCAGACTGTGGTTGCTGCTGTGCAAAGCATTTCAGGCTTCCGAGAGAAAGAAACATGATGAGTATTACTATGTTAAGCCTTGCGTTCATGTTGCAAAAGTACACCATTCTGTGTAATGTTGTTGCATCATGTTGATTTTTCCTTGCTCAATTAACTTATTTAAGGTAACTTCGCTTCCCAAAACATGAAAGTGACCTACTATTAATGGAATTACTCAAGATAGGAGTTTTTGTAAGTATGCTGTCAATGACTCCTATGCTTGAAGCTCAAAATATATCCGGCCTTCAGAAAGAACAGCCTTTACTTCTTTTGGAAGAAAATTTGGAACAACTTTCCATCGGGAATGAGGAAGAATACGGTTGGGAAGATGAATTGGAGGAGTTGTCCCGACGTCTGCAAGAGCCTGTCAACCTCAATGCCGCCACTAAACGGCAATTGGAGCAGTTTCCTTTTCTTACGGATATACAGATAGAGAATCTTCTGGCTTATGTCTATATACACGGACAGATGCAGACCATTTATGAATTGCAACTGGTGGAGGAGATGGATAAACGTACCATCGACCTACTGCTGCCCTTTGTCTGTGTGCGGGCAGTGAAAGCGGGTAGGGGGTATCCTGCTTTAAAATCTATACTGAAATACGGGAAACACGAAACATTGGCACGTTTGGATGTACCGTTCTATATCCGTAAAGGATATGAGAAGAATTACCTGGGACCTTCCCTTTACCATTCTTTGCGCTATAATTTTCATTATGGAGATTATTTCCAAATAGGCGTGACGGGAGAGAAGGATGCCGGAGAACCCTTCTTTGCCCTGCACAACAGAAAAGGCTATGATTACTATTCTTTCTATTTTCTGATAAAGAATCTGGGGCGGCTGAAGGCTTTGGCATTGGGCAATTACCGTCTGAGCTTCGGGCAGGGACTGGTACTTAGTACGGATTTTCGTTTAGGAAAAACATTCTCTATGTCTACAACAGAATATCGTACCGGAGGCATCCGTAAGCATAGTTCTACCGATGAGTACAATTATTTCCGGGGAGTGGCGGCAACGGTGGGAGTATTGCCTTACTTGGATATTTCGGCTTTCTATTCGCATCGCTCCATGGACGGTGTGGTGGAGGATGGCGAGATAACTTCCATTTACAAGACAGGGTTGCATCGCACGCAGAAGGAGGCAGATAAAATGAATGCCTTTGCCTTGCAGGTGATAGGTGGAAACATGACCTATGAAAAGAACTCTCTGAAGGTGGGAGTGACGGGGATTTACTATTTTTTCGACCGTCCTTACAAGCCTCGGTTGAACAAGTATGCAAAGTACAATCTTCATGGAAGTGATTTCTATAACGTGGGCATGGATTATAGGTATCGTCTGGGCCGTTTTGTCTGGGTGGGGGAAGCGGCAACCGGCAGTAAAGGCTATGCCTTGCTGAACCGGCTGAAGTATAATCTTTCTTCCGATTATCATCTGCTACTTGTTCACCGGTATTATTCATATGATTATTGGACTTTGTTTGGGCGTTCCTTTGGCGAAAGCAGTATGCCGCAGAATGAGAACGGATGGTATCTGGCAGCAGAGGCCACACCTTTCGCCCATTGGAAGTTTTTCGCTTCACTGGATGTGTTTTCTTTTCCTTGGTGGAAATACCGTATAAGTAAGCCCTCAAAGGGAGTGGATGCCATGTTTCAGGTTACTTATACTCCTCGAAAGAGCCTTTCGATGTATTTTAATTATCGGTACAAACAGAAAGAAAGAGACGTGACGGGTACAAGCGGTGCAGTTATCGAACCTATCTATCACCATAAACTCCGTTATCGGCTGACCTATATGCCGGGAAGATATATCTTTCGTACTACAATAGATTATAACCACTTCCGTCAGCAGGATGGGGAAGGGTATCGCTTTGATAGACGGCAAGGTTATCAGTGTACTCAATTTTGCTCGTACACTTTCCCCTTCCCTCTGTCAGTTTCCGTGCAGGGAACCTGGTTTCATACGGACGATTACGATTCGCGTGTTTACGCCTCCGAGCGTGGATTGTTATATACTTTCTATACCCCTTCCTTCTATGGCAAAGGGTTCCGTTACTCCGCTCATCTGCGATATGATTTGAGTAAGAACTTCATGTTTCTTGCCAAATTCGGACAGACGGTTTATCAGGATAGGGAGACGATTGGTTCGGGCAATGATGAGATACCGGGAAATAGGAAAGCGGACTTGCAGATGCAACTGCGTATCAAGTTTTAGAGGAATGATTGATAGCTTTTTTATTTCTTTCTTTATCTTTGTCCGTATGATAATCCAAGGATGAACTCTGGAGTGCTAAGATTAATAGATACTCGGAGCATTAAATAGTAAATAGTAAATCGTCAAATCGTAAATAGTATGACTGTCATTTATCCGTCTCCCATATTCGGTCCCGTTCATTCTCGCCGTCTGGGAGTATCTTTGGGAATAAATTTATTGCCGGCAGACGGCAAAGTATGCACTTTCGACTGCATTTACTGTGAATGTGGTTTCAATGCCGACCATCGTCCCAAACAGCCGCTGCCCACACGCGAAAAAGTCCGTTCGGCCCTTGAAGCCCGCCTGCGGGACATGCAGCAAACAGGACCTACACCGGATGTTCTGACTTTTGCCGGTAATGGAGAACCGACGGCACATCCCCGTTTCCCCGAAATCATAGAAGATACACTTGCCTTGCGCGACAAGTATTTTCCGAATGCAAAGGTGAGCGTACTGAGCAATTCTACCTTTATTCATCGTCCTGCCGTATTCGAGGCTTTGAACAAGATTGACAACAACATCCTTAAACTGGATACGGTGGATGAAGAGTATGTCCGTGTACTTGACCGTCCTACCGGACATTACTCCATCCGGGAGATTATAGAAGGGATGAAAGCGTTCAAAGGGAACTGCATTATCCAGACCATGTTTCTCAAAGGAAGTTATAAAGGACAAGATATGGATAATACATCCGATAAATTTGTTCTTCCCTGGCTGGAAGCTGTCAAGGAGATTGCTCCCCGCCAAGTGATGATTTATACCATCGACCGTGAAACGCCCGACCATGATTTGCAGAAGGCCACTCATGAGGAACTGGATTGCATTGCGGAACGGATACGTGAAACGGGTATACCGGTAAGTGTTTCTTATTAATAATATACTTATGAAATCAATAGCAATTAAAGATTTAAGCGAGAACTTCTTCGAAGTGATAGGCAAAGAGTGGATGCTGGTTACGGCAGGCAGTAAAGAACATTTCAACACCATGACTGCCAGTTGGGGAGGTATTGGCTGGCTTTGGAACAAGCCGGTGGTGTTTGTCTTTATTCGTTCCGAGCGCTATACGTATGAGTTTATGGAGGAGAACGAATATTTCACCCTTTCTTTTTTAGGAAAGGAAAACCGGAGCATTTACAACCTTTGTGGCAGTAAATCGGGTAGGGAAGTGGATAAGGTAAAGGAAACTGGTCTGAATCCTATCGTTACCGAGCGGGGAAACATTCTCTTTGAGCAGGACCGCCTGGGATTGGAGTGCCGCAAGCTTTTCATTACCGATATGAAAGAAGAACTCTTTCTCGACCATTCCGTCTACGAGCGTTGGTATGGCGGTGACCACGGTGGATTGCACCGGGTTTATGTAGCCGAGATTGTAGATGCCTGGGTAAAGGAATAGCTCCTTTACCACAATTTCAAGTCATATTCGGCTTCCACCTTCTCTTCTATTTCATCCGGAAGGGCGGGGAAGAAGTCGATACCTGTAATACGTTCCACTTCGTCCACTGTATTGACGTAGCTGTCCAATGGATGATTGCCTGATGCATTCTTATAAATGAAGCCGATGGCTTTGGGGGGATTGCTGTCTGCACACAGAACGACCTTGAAGAATGCTTCGGGCACTGTAATTTTGTGCTTCTTACCAATGGTACGGTGACGTTGGTCATAGAGAATAGGACCGCATACAATGTATATCTTGCCTTCTTCTTGTGCCCAACGGCGGCATGACTCTTCCAGTTCTTTCCAGTCGCCACGGTTTAGATTGTGGTTCTGCGGGCAAATGTTTGTCATGTAGAAGCTCTCTTGCATGGCTTTCCAGTGCCAGCGGTTGTCACCGGCCGGACACATATGTCCGCGGTCCATGCCGGCTCCTTTGTAGTCATCGGTGGTTACTGCCTCGTGCTCAGGCAGGTCGGGGTCGGGCAGGAACTTGTCTGTACGGCTTTCACGCTCCATCAGTTTTTCGGGAGTGAGTTCCCAGGCTACCCAGTTGGGTATCTTTAAATCTTTGTTGTAGGATACTGTGTAGCCTTTCCGCTGGAGAATCTGTTCGGAGACGTTCTTCAGCTTTGCCGGTATTTCAAGGCGTGTGCCTGCCGTGAGTTCTATCTTGGCAGGCGTAGAACTCTTTTGCCTGGCATCCGAAAGTATCTTTGCAACGGGTTCATAGGCAAGGCAGACCGCACATATAAACAATATAAGATAATAGACGCCTTGCGATTGTTTCTTTTTTTTCGTGCCATGCCGGGATTAGTGTTGGATAATCATTTTGGCCCTTTCCAGTGCCACATTTATGTTCGGACAGATATTTTCTTCGCCCAACAGCTCATAGAAGCCCGATTTTTCCAGTACCTTATGTACCTTTTCATTGACACCGGAGAGCACAATGGTTATTTTTTCCTTTTGGGACATCTCACAAAGGCTTGTCAAGTTGTGGATACCGGTAGAATCGATGAACGGAACTTTACGCATGCGGATGATGCGCACTTTGGGGCGGTCGCCCAGCCGCGCCATGATTCTTCGAATTTGGTGGCGATGCCGAAGAAGTAAGGACCGTTTATTTCATATACTTCCACATCCTCGGGGATTATCAGGTGCTCGTCATTGCTTGCAATGTCCGATTCCGCGTTCGGGTCTATTTCATCTTTGATGACGGATATTTCGGTAGTCTCCATGACGCGGCGCATAAACAGCACGCAGGCAATCACCAGACCTACTTCAATGGCAATAGTCAGGTCGAAGATGACGGTCAGGAAGAAAGTAATCAGCAGTACCGTGACATCCGATTTAGGATTCTTCAATAATGCCTTGAACGTACGCCAACCACTCATGTTATAGGATACTATGACCAGTACACCCGCCAGGCAAGCCATTGGGATATACTGTGCCAGCGGCATGAGGAACAGTAGGATAAGCAGCAATACCACTGCATGCACCATGCCTGCTACGGGAGTTTTTCCTCCGTTGTTGATGTTTGCCATGGTACGCGCGATGGCTCCGGTGGCAGGGATACCGCCAAACAGCGGGGTAGCCATGTTGGCAACACCTTGTGCTATCAGTTCCGTGTTGGAATCGTGTTTGTCGCCTATCACACCATCGGCCACGGTGGCAGACAGCAAAGATTCGATGGCACCCAGTACAGCGATTGTAATGGCTACGGGGAACAAGTTCTTTATCGCTTCCCAATCCAGGGCAGGCATCACGGCATCCGGCAGTTCGGCACGGATGCTGAAACGGTCGCCGATGGTATCGATACAATCAATGCCTCCATATACTTTCATCAGCCAGACTGCCACTGTCACCACGATGATGGCAATAAGTGACCCCGGAATCTTCTTCGAGAACCGCGGTGTAATGGCAATGATGAAGATGCTGACAATACTTACAATCGTGTTCCACCAGTTACGGTATCGAAATGTCGGAAATAAATCATCCATTTTCCTACAAAGTCTCCCGGAACTTCTCTCCTCCGAACGTCAGCCCGAAAATGTCGGCAATCTGCGTAGTGAAGATGGTGACGGCAATGCCGCTTGTAAAACCTACGATGATGGGATAGGGGATAAACTTAATGACAGCTCCCAGCTTGAACACTCCCAGCAGGATGAGCAGTACGCCTGCCATCAGTGTGGCGACAATAAGCCCGATTCACCGTATTGCTGGATGATGCCATAGATAATGACGATGAACGCACCGGTCGGTCCTCCAATCTGTACCTTGCTCCCACCCATCAGGGAGATGATGAAACCGGCTATGATAGCCGTAATGATACCTTTCTCCGGTGATACGCCGGAGGCGATACCGAATGCAATGGCAAGCGGGAGGGCAACGATACCTACAATGATACCTGCCATCAGGTCTGCCATGAACAGTTCTTTAGAGTAATTTTTTAAAGCCGTGTATAGCTTTGGTCTGAATCCGAACGCTTTCATTATAATCTACTTTTTTATACGTTTTTTTATACAGAATGTAATGTATATATTGCAAATTGCCTGCAAAAGTAGATAAAATAATGGATATTAGTGAACACAACTGTGATGTATTTTGTTTTCCTTATCAGATATGTGCTATTAATTATGTCTGAAATACCTCTTCGGGTTATCGGTGAAGATAGATTCTTTCTATAAGACGATAAATAAATCCGATGGGGAAGAGGTGTGATTATTCCAAACTAAATTCGTAATTTTGTGTTGTTTATAAACAGTACGAACGACATTTATACGTAATTATATTAACTAATAAAAAAAGAGACTATGGCTAAAAGTGTTAAAGGAACTCAGACTGAGAAGAATCTGCTGACTTCATTCGCTGGTGAATCACAAGCAAGAATGCGTTACACTTATTTTGCAAGTGTAGCCAAGAAAGAAGGTTACGAACAAATCGCCGCTATTTTCACAGAAACGGCTGACCAGGAAAAGGAACACGCTAAACGTATGTTCAAGTGGCTGGAAGGCGGTATGGTGGAAATCACCGCTTCTTATCCTGCAGGTGTTATCGGCACTACCCTGGAAAATCTTCAGGAAGCTGCTGCCGGCGAACACGAAGAATGGTCATTGGATTATCCTAAGTTTGCTGATATTGCAGACGAAGAAGGTTTCCCCGAAATCGCTCTTATGTACCGTAACATCGCCATTGCCGAAAAGGGACACGAAGAACGTTATCGCGCTTTTATCCAGAATATAGAGACTGCCAGCGTATTTGCCAAGGAAGGCGAAGTAGTATGGCAGTGCCGCAACTGTGGTTTCATCTACACCGGTAAGGAAGCTCCTCAGGTATGCCCGGCTTGCTTGCATCCGCAGGCTTATTTCGAAGTAAAGAAGTCAAACTATTGATGATAATTTCCTCATAGAGAGAACAAAGTCCCGCAGAGCGAAAGCAAGCTCTGCGGGGCTTTTTGTTTGCTGTGACAGTCATATAGCTTGTAATTGCTGCACATTTGCTGCAGCGTCACTGCAAACAAATTGCAGTGCGACTGCAAAACTGTTGCAGTGCTGCTGCAAATCAATTGCAGTACTGCTGCAAACCGGTATGCAGTGACGCTGCAAAAAGTATGCAGTCGTTTTGCAGTGGCTGTACAGTACGACAGCAAGCTGTGTATGGCGATGCTGTAGCGGGCAGAGAAGGATTAATAGCCGGTTGTTGGAGATGTAGGGGGATTAATGGTTGCTTGGAACACTATTGAAAGTGCTTCATAACTGTTGGCAGCATCGGTTATTTCAAGCAGTTTCTCCCAGTTGGCTACCGGTTCCGTCTTGTGGTTGATGCGTTTTTCGGCTTTTATTCTTAATGTTCCGTCTTCAGTGGTGGCTTGGACAATGAAAGCGCCGCAGTCGTTTTCTACTTTTACGTTCAGTCTTTCCAGGCCTTCGGGAGAAATTCGATAACTTTCCGGCAGATTGACTGTGATGTCCCATTGGTAACAACGGGGCATCTCCCAATAAATGTCCTCCTTGCGCAGGCGTTGTTCGCCTTTCAGCTCTGGCTGTGACCCTATCAACCGACCTACGGAGAGAACAAAGTTTGTACCCGCTTTCTTTACGTATCCGTCCAGTACATAGTCCACTTGATAGGCAAGTGCCGCACTGTCTGCCCGGTTTCCGATGCTGAAAAGCTGGTAGCCGAGGAGTGTTTCCAGTCCTTCTTCCGAGCCATGATAACCGATGATTTCATTACGGTAACGCTCTTTCTCCTGCTCCCGTTCACGGCGGTAACTTTCGCGCAGGTCGGCATGGAATTTTTCTTTGGTTTCGTCGTAGATGGTGGCTGTAATACCCAGTTGGCGACGAACGGAGTTGTAAAGGTCCTCATCCATAATGAGGTAGGGTTGGAAGTGTTCTTTCAGAGCACCGCTCATCTCTTCCCGGCGGCTGATGTGGAGAGTGGTGCCGCTTATAGAAGCGTTTATGGTAGCCATATCCCGGTTGTCTTGGGGGGTGGTGGAGGGGAAGGGTAAGGCATGTGTTGTCTTCCAGTATGGCTTCTTCGCCTTGCAGGCTGGCAGGCACTTCACCGGGAACAGCATAGCAGGCCGGTGGAGTATAGCATTTTCCGTTGGATTCCAGATAGATAAACCAAGTGGTATTGCTGTAGTTGATGAGCTGGTCCAGAGGCTCCCGGGTATCTTTGGTCGTGATTCCTGTCCGGTGGGGAATACCTGCTTTTTCCAGAAGTTCGTGCATCAGCAGGATGAAACTGGCGGGAGTATAGTCTGCACCGTTTTCCATATACCGGTAATAGCAGTATTGGTAGAGATAGTCCATCAGTTTCTTATCGCTCCATCCTTCGGCTTGACGGGCTTTGAGGCTTTGGATATTTCGCCTTTCCGTCCGCTGCGCAGACCGGACCAGTTGGTGCCGGGAGCCTTCATGGAGGCACGTGTGTCATCTGTCATCAGTTTGGATTGGGGTTGGCATATAGTTCCGGCTTGCGGCGCTGGGTGGCATCCAGGCATAGGGTGTCTTGCTGTTGTAGATGTACATCAGAATCATGGGCGTTTGCCGGGCACTGTTGTACCAGAAGTCGGGAATGACACGTCCGGAGTCTCCGGTATGCAAGTCGAGGATATGGTTTCCTTCGGTATCGGTGCTATGGTCGAAGTCCCTTGCTCCGTTCAGGCAACGGTAGAAAGTGCTCAGCTTGGGGTCTATCTCGCAATGGACGGAATAGGCAAGCAGAGGATAGCTGTCCATAAAGTAAAAACCGAAAGGTTCGGGGTTCTGGTTGTTCAGTATGGTGTATCGTACGAAGAACAAGTCGATGATGTCTCCGATTTCCAGTCCGGGTACGGCCAGCTTGTTCCATTTCTCTTGGATGTTGTGGCTACGTGGGTGGCTGCCTTCATCGGTTTCCATGTACTCCTGCGGGGCTGTTTCCTGAATTGTTCCGTCCGGTTTGATGATGCGCACACCCAGTATACGCTGTTGTTCATTGCGGGTGTAGCGTTCTTTTTCCTGGGAAAGGAAGCTGAACTGTGACATCTCTTCCAGTGCCCTTTGGCTGTTGATGTATACCATTTGGCGGTAGATGCTGCGGCAGGTTATCTGTTGTTTGGTCAATCCCATTCCCCACCAGTCCAACTTGGTTTTCCGGGTTACCTCCAGACGGCTGTGTGCGGCAAGGATAACGGCGGGTTCGTTTCTGTATTTCTCGGGTACAGTCATATTTTTAAAGTCGGGCAGGTTCAGCGACCATACTTCATTGCGCACTTCGCTTACGAGCGCAGCATATTTGTCTTCTTCCTTTTGGGCATTTAGTCCCGAAGTGGCAAGTAACATCAGCAGCAGTAGGAAAGAACGTGTTGTTTTCATGGTGATGGCGTTTTATGTTCAATTATTTGTTTAAAGGGTGCTTTGCCGGATTACTATCTGTTCGTTGCAGGCTTTTTTCCATTGTCGCAGGGCATCATTCCAAGCAGGGATAAGAGCAAGTGGAATACGTTTTCTGCGTATCTCCATCACTTTTCGGAAGTGGATATATCCTGCTCCGGCGCGGTAGGAGCAACTGAGGATGCCCTGATTCGTTTCAATGTGAAAGTCTGCAGGCAAATAAGACACGGCATATCCTTGTGGAATATCAATCGTTACCTCGCGTACAATACGGCATCTCCACGGCAGTAGGTAATCCTGCTTGCGGCGGGTGGTGTCAATGGCTGGTGGAAGAAATCTTCGTGCGGGTCTGCTTCGAGGCAGTACTCTCCATCGGCCGATTGTACGGCAGCGGTATTGTTTATCTGATTGTTTAGCAGGTCTGTCTGCTTCTCCTTGGGGGTGTCATGGTAGAGACTGAGCAGGTATTCCTTGTATTCGCCCGTACTTACGCGGGTGGCGGTGCCTTTCAAGGTAGGGGGATTGCTGTCCGTCATCAAGCGATAGTGATAATTGAGACTGTCCGTAGAGGCGGAGGCATCCTGCTGGGGAAGAGTCAGTATCAGGCAGCTGTCTCCGTTTTCTACCAGTGCTTTTCGGCCTTGTATACCTTGGGGGATGTCTTCGGGGCGGTAGGTATCGGTAGGTGGCATCCAGGCAATATCTTTTCCCTTGATGGAAAAGAAGGCAGAAGGCATGGTTGATGGCAGCCAGTGTCGGCACTTCGTCGGGAGAACTGGCGATGTCGTCCGTACCGATATAGGCCATTCGGGCATCGAATCCTTGGGCTTTCAGCAATGTGCGCAGCAGGAGTGCCATTCCCTTGCAGTCGCCGTAACGCTTGCGCAGCACTTCGGCAGGCCGGTCGGGCCGATGTCCTGCCAATCCGTTTTCAAAGGCGATGTAGCGTATGTTCTGCTGTACGTAGGCATAGGTGCGGCGTATCTTCTCCAGTTCATCGGTGCATCCGGCAGTAATTTCATCCGTCAGCATTTCGGCTTGGGGGAGAGTGCAGTCCACCTCGGCCAGTCCGTTCAGCCAGCGGTACATGGCCTGTACATCGGCAAAGGGACCGGTCACCAGCAGATGGGGATAGAGGCAGTTGTCTGCGGGAGCAGCTTCTTCCTTTCGGGTGGCAGGCACTCCTTTTAAGGTGTAGACAAAAAGGGAATCCCCTTCCTTATTCACGCTCTTTTCACACCGGATGCCGGGACCGAAGTTCTTCTCCACCAGCCGGAAACGGGACAGTGCGGCAGGAATGGTGACGGTGATACGTTTCTTGCGGATGAAGTATTCCTCCGGAAAGTAGATGTGTGTAAAGTAGCGCAGGTCATGGAAGGTACGGTTGAACTGTACGGCCGCCTTTTTCCCCTGCCGGCTTAGGGAGAGGTTGAAGTAGCAGATACGGGTATCGTCGAAGAATACATTTTCCGGTGTGGCATGGCGGTGGATGGCTTTGGGGCAAGTACTCTCTTAGCTTTGGCTTCGTCCAGAGAGATGAATTCGCCATAGAACATATGAGGTTGTACGGTAGCTCCCATTCGTGAAGCTTCATATTCGGTCTTTCGGGTGTTTTGTACGATGGGGTTGTTTCCCGGGCCTTCTTTAAAAACATAGCTGTCTTCACAGCAGTTGATGATGATATTGTCGTCCATCGTCTGACTGTAGAGACAGCTTGAGAAAATATACAAAAAAATGAAAGAGAAATATTGTTTCCTCATGATGGAGAGGATTTATGTTTATTTCTTGGCGTGCGGATAGTCTATCGTGTAGTGCAGTCCGCGGCTTTCCTTGCGTTCCATGGCTTGCTTTGTTATCAGGTATCCTACGTTTATCATGTTGCGCAGTTCGCACAGCTCTCGGGTAGCCTTGCTCCGCTTGAAGAGTGCTTCTGTCTCCTCGTAAGTATGTCCAGTCGGTTCCAGGCACGTGTCAACCGGGTATTGCTGCGGACAATACCTACGTATGCCTCCATAATCTGGTTCACTTCCTTCATGCTTTGTGTGATGAGGACACGTTCTTCGGTGGAAATGGTACCTTCGTCGTTCCATTCGGGAATGTCTTCGTTGAAGTCATAACGTTCCAGTACGCTCAGCGCGTGTTTGGCTGCCGCGTCGGCATAAACCACGGCTTCAATCAGTGAGTTGCTTGCCAGACGGTTGCCACCATGCAGTCCGGTGCACGAACATTCGCCGATGGCGTACAGGCGGCGGATGCTGCTCTGTCCGTCCAAATCCACCTTGATGCCACCGCAGAGATAATGGGCGGCGGGGGCTACCGGTATGTATTCCTTTGTAATGTCTATACCGATGCTGAGGCATTTCTTGTATATGTTAGGGAAGTGCTTCTTGGTTTCTTCGGGGTCTTTGTGGGTGACGTCCAGATACACATGGTCCTCACCGCGCTGTTTCATTTCGTTGTCGATGGCACGCGCCACGATGTCACGCGGGGCCAGCGAGAGTCGCGGGTCGTACTTCTGCATGAATTCTTTTCCGTCTTTGGTACGCAGCATGCCGCCATAACCGCGCATGGCTTCGGTGATGAGGAACGAGGGGCGGTCTCCCGGATGGAAAAGGGCTGTGGGATGGAACTGGATGAATTCCATGTCTTTCACTGCTCCCTTGGCACGGTAGACCATGGCAATGCCGTCTCCCGTGGCCACCAGCGGTTGGTGGTATGGCGGTAAACGGCTTCGCAACCGCCCGTTGCCATGATGGTGACTTTGGAAAGGAAGGTATCCACCTCGCCCGTCGCTTCGTTCAGCACATAGGCACCGTAGCACTTGATGCCGGGGGTGTGGCGGGTAACGATGATTCCCTGGTGATGCTGGGTAATGATTTCCACAGCGTAATGGTCGGTCAGTACGGTGATGTTGGGGTGTTGCTTCACAGCTTCAATGAGGCTGGTCTGTATCTCTGCACCCGTATTGTCCTTATGGTGGAGGATGCGGAATTCGGAGTGGCCGCCTTCTTTGTGCAGGTCAAACTCTCCGTCCTCCTTTTTGTCGAAGTTCACTCCCCATTTGATAAGCTCCTTGATTTGTTCGGGGGCATTGCGCACCACCTTCTCTACGGCTTCACGGTCGCTTATCCAGTCACCCGCAATCATGGTATCTTCGATATGCTTTTCAAAATTGTCTACGGCCAGATTGGTGACAGAGGCGATACCTCCTTGTGCAAAATAAGTGTTTGCCTCTTCCAAACCTGCCTTACAAATGAGGGCTACTGTTCCTTTATGCGCCACTTTCAGCGCAAAACTCATACCGGCAATTCCGGAGCCGATAACGAGGAAATCGAACTTTCTTACCATAGGTTTTGTGTATTAAACGCCGCAAAGATAGTGTAAACCAAACGTAGAGCAAAATAAGCGGGCTTATTTTTATTTGTTATGTAAGGTATTGTTTCAATACTTCATCCAGGGATTTTTCTTTGGGCAATTCCATGTTCTTGCGCATGCGCGAACGGACTACGTTTACACTATTCCGGTTGATTCCCATGATAAGGCTATTTCGTCGGTACTTTGGTTCATGCAGATGAGCATGGCCAGCAATTCTTCGTTGCGGGTCAGTTGAGGATAACTTTCGCGGAGCTTGGGCAGATAAGAAGGATGTATGGTGGCAAACGACCGGCGGAATGTGTTCTCATCTTCCCTGCTGAGCAGGCTTTGCACGGTGAGCTGGCGAATGGAGTTGAGGTTATTGGTAGCCATGGCCCGTTCTATTTCTTCCGTCAGTTGTTCGTTGCGGCGGTTCAGGTCTTGCTGCCGGGTAATGAGGGTCTGTATTTCCCGTTTGTTGTTTTCTATAAGCTGGTGGTTGGCCTTCCTTCGGATGATGAAATAGGCTGTAGTGGTGATAAGTAGCAACAGTAATGTAATGGAGATGCAGATGTTGTAGAACAACTGCTGTTGCTGCCATTGCACTTGTGCCGAGAGCAGTTTGTTTTCTTTCTCTTTTTGGTTGGCATCAAACCGGATGTTGGCTGCTGCCACAGCACGTTTCTTTTCGTTATTGTCCAGAGAATCGGCAAACTGTCGGTTACGGATGTAGCAACGAGCAAAATCGTCGTTCATGCCTTTGGCAGATAGTAATCCATTAATATCTCGTTGGCATCGCGGCCTTCCATGAACTTCATGTTGATGAGGTCTTGTGCAGCCCGGTCTATCAGGTGTATGCCGTTTTGCTCCTTCCCGGTTTGCAGTAAGGCCCGGCCTAGGTGGAGGTTGAGTTGGTATTTGGCCCATTGGGGCATCCGCACGGTATCGGGACAGATGCTAAGGGCAAGTTGCAGTGCTTTTTCCAAAGAGTCGGGATAGTCCAGATAACTGTTTACCGTTTCTACTTTGTTTACGAATACGCCCTTAAAGCTGTTTTGTATCATTGACAACTTTTCTCCCAGCCTGAGGTAGTGGAATACAGAGTCCTTTTGATTCATGTTACGAAAGATCTGGGCACGGTAGCGGTACAAGTCTCCCAGTCCGAAGCTGTCTTTCAGCATGGTAGTAGTATTGGGCTTTTTTGTTCATTTCCAGGGCCTGTTCGTACATACCCAGTTCGGCGTAGAGATTAGCTTGTTCTCCGTAGGCAATCACTACATTTCCAGGTGCTATGCTGTCGTTGTAAGTGGCTATGGCTTCTTGGTTAGTGGCTATAGCTTTCTCGTATTCGCCACTGAGGTGGTAATAGATGCCCAACCGTGACATTATCCGCAGCATGTTCGGGAAGTTTCCACCTTTCCGGTAGACATCTATTGCTTTTTCCAAAATTTGGATAGCTTTGGGTAGATTGTTTCCGGAGTACATGTAGACACCGCTTATGATTTCTGCCTGCCGGATAAAGTCATTGGCACTGGTACAGACCGGTAACTGGAGGTAGTCTTCTGCCAGTCGGACAGCTTCCGGGTTATTGCCATACAGTTGGTTCAGTCCGGCCTTGAAACTCAGCAGTTCGTGCGGGCAATGTTCGCGGATGAGGGGATGGTTCCCAATGCTGTCCATATAGTCGATGCCGTCTTTGTATTGTTTGGTGTTTATGTAATTGTTCCCGCAGGCATTAAATATCTTGCGGGCATAGTAAATCAGGGTATCTGTAGTTCCGTTTTTTTCTGCCGATTCCAGGATTTCGGGCAAGGTCTGTTTGGCAAGATCCAACGTTTGTCGCGCTTTGTTTTCGAGTAGTAAGGCATTGATTTGTTGAAGGACATTGTTCCAATGCCTCATTTCGTTTTGTTCCGAAGAGGTGGAGCGGTTGGTGCAGGCTACAGCTACGAGAATCAGAAGTAAAAATGAAAGTTTTTTGGCATTCATATTTTGTGGACTGTTTGTTTTGTAAGGCAAAGATATAATTTCTTAATTTAAAATTTACAACAATGGACTTGTTTTTTTGTTTCTTGTTAATTATTTGATAATAAATATAATATGAAATTGTATATCAGATTGTATATCGTATTCTTATGGTTAGGTTGTGCATATTTTGCAAATTTGTATCAAAACGATTGTAAATATGTATAATGGTGAAATAAGATACAATGAAAACAAAGAAAACAGTGACACCTTTTAATATGCAGGAGATTGCCAGAGCTTTGCGCGAAATGATTTCGGAAGATTCTCCCAATGCTTCGGAGGCTTTGTTGTCCGGAACTCGTGAGGCTGTATTCCGTGAAATCTTTATTTTTCATTATCCTTCTTTTTTAGAGAAACTTTATCAGTCTATTCCGGAGGTGGATAAGGATGAAGAACTGATATGTATGCTGGTAGCTCTTGGACAGTCTGTAAAGGAGATTGCAGAACTGATTTATTTTTCGCCGGAACGGGTAGAATTTGTTATGTGCTTCGGTCTGCCGCAAGCTGAATGTGACGGAAGTTCGAAAAATGGAGATACTAATGAAGAAGTTGTTATCATAAAAATACGTACCTTAGCGGCAAAAATCAGATAAAATGAATCGAATCTTTCATGCGCGCATTGCTATGGGGCAGTATCTGTTTCTCATCCTGATAGGTATTCTCGCCGTCTATATGCTTTGGTACAAGTCTCCGTTCCTGGCTGCTATTTTCATGCTTTGGCTGGTGGTTATTATCGAGAAGCTGATTCATACCACCTATACCGTAACGCCCGACGGGAAGTTGGTGCTGTCCTTCGGCCGTTTCTCCCGGAGTAAGGAAATTCTGATGAAAGACATCACTTCTGTGGAGCGTGCTTCTTCCATGCAGGTAGGGCGGTTTGCGGTGATGCGCTATGTGCTCGTGAAATATGGCGAGGGCAAGTGTGCAGTGCTTCTTCCCGTCAAGGAGGAGGAGTTTATCCGGTTACTGGAGGAACGGAGAGGGTGAGCAATAGGGTGTGCCCACGTATGCGATTCCGTTTTAATCTGCCGTTATCGGTTCCATGGTAATGTCTCCTGTGTAGCTTTCCGGAGTTGTTTGTATGAACTTTCCCTTTATCTGTTTTTCCGTTTTTGTATATTCACCTGCGAATGTCAGCGTATAGGTAGCTACAAGCTTGCTGTAGTGTAGTGTTCCTTTTATGATGAGCCGACAGTGAGGTTGTATGCTGATGGTGGAAGTACTGCTGTTTGGACCTTTGGCTTTTGTTGTTTCGCTGCCATATTTTATGGTTGCCCCACTTAACAATAGTTCATCTCCAAACATGTAAGGGGTATTGACGAACACATCTTCTTCCCCCATCCATACAAATGCTTCGGGGTCGTTGCTCTGAAAGGTGGTTTCCTGCCATGTGTCTTCGAAGGGGGAGTTTGTGGTGGTGATACTATTGTTTAAATTGTTTTCCATGATGAAGGGCAGGAGCTCTACATCATACGTACTGAATCCATCCCCTTCTTCAAAAGAGTATTGAATATCTTTGAACAGATATTTTTCAGCATCTTTAATTTCGTCTTTATCATAACAGCCGGTCGTGCAGACAATCAGCATGGCGGACAATACGAGGTGGAATAGTTTCTGTTGTTTCATAGCCTTTACTTTTTGTGGGGATGTACATGCAAAGATAAGTTTATTTTTTGAAACTGTTCATAATAAGCACTTTATTTTCCTGATAATATAGTCTTTCCGTAGAGGCAGATTGTTTTTGAATCATAAATAAAGCTTAATTTTAGCTCTTCTGTTTGCAGTTTTTTGGATGTGGCAGCGTCCATTATGTAAAAAAGAAACGGATATGAACTTGAATTGTGCCATTTTGCATGCGGACCCGGAGATTGCCGGAAGATTGGAAGAGTATATCGGCAAAGTTCCTTTTCTCTCTTTGCACGGAAAGTACGGCAATCCTCTTGAAGCGCTGAAGGATTATTATGAGACAAAAGTGGAAGTTTATTTTGTCGGCATCTATCCGGTGGAAGAAGGTGAAATCAACGGAATGGATTTTTGCAGGCTCTTGTCCTCGTCCACTCGTGTCATTTTCATTACAGACACCGACCGCTATGCTGCCGAATGTTTCCGTCTGGATGCGTTGGACTATCTGATGGACGGGCTCAATTTCTCCACGTTTTCCAGTCTGTCAGCAAAGCGGCACGCTGGTTCTCTTTGCAGGATGCAGGTACGTCCGCCCCCAAGCAAAGGCAAGGTCCGGAAGAGGTTCCGAAGGTGATTTACATGCGGTGTGACAACCGCATCATGCGGCTCGACCTGGAACGGATAAACTATATAGAAGGTATGGGCGATTATGTGAAGATTTTCTGTAAAGATTCCCCTAAGCCTATCTTGAGCTTGTGTAGCATGAAGTATATGGAAGAAAAACTTCCGGCCGATGAATTTATCCGCGTACACCGTTCTTTTATTGTCCGCATGGACTGCATCAGCGCCATCGGGCGCAGCACATTGCTCATCGAGCAGAAGGATGTCCCCATTGGCGATGCTTACCGCGAAAGGGTGAAAGGGTATGTGTCCAGGCTGGCAGTGTTGTAATACCCTGTTTTCAGATACTATATACTTTGTTTGTTGGATCTATAGTTCCAGCGTGCTGCATCTATATATGCAACGCGTTGCATATATAGATCCAACAAATGATAATCATTCGGTGTAAAATCCGTGTAATCTGTGGTGAACCGGAACCTTGTATTACTTTAGTTTTGCTCTCGAAATCCTTTCCCCGAACGTCAAGTTCAGATTCAGGCTGAATCGGCTTTCCTGCATCAGATTGCTGCGTGTGTTCAGTTGTTTCCGCCAGGTGGCGCCCAGCGAAAAGATAGGAGTACCGGATTGGGGAAGCTCGCCCCTACACTGCTTCCAGATACTGCATCTTCCCGCCTTTCAGGTTGATATAGGAGTTGACCGAAACCTATTCCGCCATCAGCTCGGTGGA
>ENA-OQDD01000127-OQDD01000127.1-human-gut-metagenome-genome-assembly--contig:-NODE-127-length-30895-cov-2.495092_pt1 | contig 30895 bp, 42 predicted proteins | sample MGYA00242507_ERZ504598 | MGnify/ENA primary metagenome ERZ504598 (study PRJEB26092, sample SAMD00036318) | human gut metagenome | host: Homo sapiens | study: EMG produced TPA metagenomics assembly of...
CGACAAGGCGTCACGGACGCCGATGCCGCACAGTCCGCGTACGACGCCGCTGTCAAGGCCGCCGCGGACGCCAAGAAGGCCGCCGACGAGGCCGTCAAGAAGGAGGCGCAGGGCGCTGCCGGCTGGTTCCAGACGGACGACGCGGAGCAGGCGTACAAGTATCTGACCGACTCCAGCGTGTCCAAGTACCTCGAGTACACGCACATCGGAGCGAAGGACGACGCGACCAGCCTCGACAACCTGCTCAGGGCCCTCGACATGATCGACGAGTGCAACAGGCTGCGCGAGGAGAACGGCCTGGAACCGTTGAAGGTGTCCGAGACCGCGTTGGCCATGGCCATGGTCCAGGCCAACTACGCCGCCAACGGCCACTACGGCCACAACTACCAGTACGAGAACACCGGCGAGAACCTCGCATGGGGCACCTCGGACTGGGATCCGTACGAGGCTGGTACACGGCCGAGAAAGCCAACTACGACGCGGCCGTCAAGTCCGGCGACTATCCGGACCTCGCCGGCCTGTCCGCGTACGACATCAGCCTGAAGTATCCGGACCTGTACCAGAAGATCGGCCATTACCTCAACATCATCAGCCCGGACTACACCGCCACCGGCATGGCCTACAGTGGCTACGGCGCGAACAAGTACAGCCACGCGTTCTCGCAGGAGTTCTTCAACGAATGGAACTCCTACAACAAGAACGACACCGTGTATGACGCGGCCGTGTACCGCACGATGGTCGAAAACTACGTCAACGGCGTCCGCAACGCCCAGTCCACGTACGATGCCGCGTTGAAGAAGGTCGATGAGGCCAAGGCCGCGCTCGACAAGGCCAACCAGACGAAGGCCAGCACCGCCGACGCGAAGACCGCCGCCGAACAGGCCCAGCAGGCCGCAAAGGCCGAAGCCGCCGAAACCGCGAAGATCCTCACCGACGCGACCGCCAAGAGCCAGCGGGCCCAAACCGCGTACGACCAGGCCAAGACGGCGAACGACCAGGCACAGGCCGACTACTCGACGGCCGACACCGCACGTCAGGCCGCCCAGACCGTCTACGATGAGGCCAAGACGGCGAACGACCAGGCACAGACGAACCTCAAGAACGCCCAGGCCAAGCTCGAACAGGCCCAGCAGGCGCTCGACAAGGCGCAGGCCGACAAGACCACTGCCGACGAACGCGTGAACATCCTGACCGACGCGGAGAACGCCTTGGCCACCGCCAAAACCAACTACGAGCAGGCCAAGAGCGAAGCCGAACAGGCCAAGCAGGCATCGGAGAGCGCCAAGGCCGACCTCAAGGCCAAGCAGGACGCCTACACGCAGGCCAAGGCGAAGAGCGACGAGGCCGAACGGCAGGTCAAGGATCTCGAGGCCGCGTTGGCCGACCTCAAGGCCAAGCAGGACGCGTTGACCGCGGCCCAGAGCGATCTCGACACGAAGATCCAGGCATACCAGCAGGCCGCCACGGCCCGCGACGAGGCCACCAAGCAGGTCGAACAGGCCAAGACCGACGTGAAGAACGCCGAACAGGCGTTGACGGACGCGAAGGCCAAGCTCGAACAGGCCCGGAAGGACGCGAAGGACACCGACGCGGTCAAGGCGCCCAGTCCGCCGTCGACAAGCCCAGTCGGATCTCGACGCCGCCAAGCAGGCCCTCGACGCCGCCCAGGCCAAACTCGCCGACGCGAAGACCACGCAGGCCAAAGCGAAGAGCGACTACGACAAGGCCCAGGCCGCATTGGCCGCCGCGATCAAGAACGCGGCCGACAGGAACGGCTCCAAGACCGACGGCGCCTCCGGCCCGCAGATCGAGCAGGCCGGCCTGAAGGCCAGCGAGAAGGCCACATCGAACGCCGCCGCCAAGGCCGATCAGGTCATGGCGTCCACCGGCGCGAACACGAACGGCATGCTCCTCGCAGCCGTGGCTCTCACCGGCATCGGCTGGACCATGCTCGACATGAAGCGCCGCCGCATGGACGTGACCGCACGCCACGGCATGCGCTGACCCAATTCCCCCTCCAAACAAACAGGCGGCCGGAACAGGACGACGGAAACCCTTACGACGGTTTCCGGAACTCCCGTTCCGGCCGTTCTCCTTTCCCACGGTCCTGCATTACCGATGCACCACGCAACGGTCGTCTTACCAAGAAACAAACTGGAAGAAGAAAGAACGGCCATGATTCCGCACACCCTCACCCCCCGTGACGGTATCGGACGGGGCGCGTGTGGAGATAACGCGGCACAGGAATCGACAATCCCCGCGCAAGGAGGATGAGATGGACAATATCGTCGTCATAACCATCATCGCCGTCTTCTGGCTCTCCGGCCTGCTGATGACATGGAGCATGTGCATCGTCGCGGCACGAGCCGACCGGCGTATGGAAGAGCGCGGACGCGGATGCCGGCCGGACGACACCAGCCACGGGGAATAGCGGGGACGCATCACCGCCGGTTTCTCCATCATGATGTTGGACGAGTGAGTCAATCCCCCTGTCTGATATCGCAGGCGCGTCATGTGGATTGTCCGGGAACGGATTTCCCGCAAGGGATTCCCGTTCCCAGACATGTCCGATTCTAGGGAGGAATTATGGCTGCAACTCTTTGCATCCTCGTGCTGATGGTCCTCGCCGCCTCATGCCTGTACGAGGCTTTCGTGTACCTGGCCGTCAAACAGAAAAGCACCTTCGTGGGCCGTAAAACCAAGGACAAGGTGCTCGCCATGGGCCGTAAGGCCCGTCAAGGCAAGGCCACCCTGTTCATCGTTCTCGCCATCGTCTGCTTCGTTCTGATGATCGTCGCCGGTATTCTGATGGCCCACGCCGGATACAGCGTGTGAGCGGGAAACCGTCAGCCAACATGATGGGCGGCCGACGGGCGTACCGTTCCCATGCCGCCCATCCTTTCGTTTTTCTTTCCGGGGAGTGAGCATGTCCGTCAAGGACGATGACGAATACGACGATGATGGGACGGCCAGCACGGGTGACGATGACGTCGACCCGTTCGTGCCGTTGCTTGAGAATGATGGGCATCGGCTGGGCCGTCCCGCTCGTCGCGGCGTCGGCGTGGTGGGTTTCGTGCCCGCGCCGACCAGACTGTCCATTCCCGAACTGGATTGGCTCACACGCGTGCGTGACGGTGGCGACCGTACCGTACGCGTGCCGGACCACCGGTATTCCCGGTCCGACCGCAACGCGGTCGAGGCGGCGCGCGGCCGCCTGTATTCGATGGTGTCGAAGCAGATCGACCAGACGAAACGCGTGTACAAGGCGCGTCAACGCGACGAGGAAGGCATGCTGCCTTTGGGTTCCTCGTCCCCGTTGGACATGATCACCCGTGATTTCAACGAACGTCCCCTGATTCCCTGGCATCAGACCAGTACGGGCCGGGCGGGCGTGCTCACCACGTTCGTGGCCGGTTCGGGAGCCCAGTTGATTCCCGGACCGCCCATCGGCGTGGACGCGCTTTCACGTGAACTGTTCCAATTCGACTGTTGGGGCACGTACGACGTGCACATGACCACCAGTCCGGACTTGTTCTTCAGTGGCCTGCGCGGCCAGGGCAAAAGCTATTGCGCGAAAGTCCTCGCGGTCCGTGAGATCGGTTTCGGACGCAACGTCATCGTCCAGTCGGACCGGCAGGGCGAGTGGAAGGCCATAGCCCAGGCCATTCCCGGCGGCAGGTCGTCTCCCCCGGCAAAGGCAGTTATCTTAACCCGTTCGCCATGCCCGACATGTCCCACGTGACTTCGGACGAGGACAGGCGCGCGTTCCGACAGGAGGTCCTGTCGGGCAGGAAAAGCGCCATGATGGCGTTGGCCGAGGCCGTGAAGGAACCCGACCGTCCGTTCCCGTTGGACAAGGACATGCTCTCCCTGATCGACCAGCTCATCGCCTCCTATGACGTGGGTCCGATGACGTTGCAGGACGCGGTCGCGCGTCTTTCCGACTGGGATTGGGTCGATAGCGTGTACAAGAACATCCACGGTTTCGAACATTACCGCGATCTCGCGCGCGAGAAGGCCAGCGAGGCGGCACGCGTGTTCTCCCCCATGGTCGAGGGCGGCACGATGAGCGGCATGTTCGACAAGGAGTCCACGATCACGCTGGATCCGGCCGCGCCGATCATCGTGTTCGACACGTCCGGCCCCGTGTTCCAGGATCCCACGTTGAAACGCGTGTACACGGCCGCGGTCAGCTCGTGGATCGACCGGCTGCTGCAGGCACGCGACGGATTGCGCCGCATCATCGTATGCGAGGAGGCGTGGGACCTGCTGTCCAATCCCCAGCTGGTCGACTCGTTGCAGACCCGGCAGCGTTCCGCGGGCCATTGGGGTTGCGCGACATGGCTGATCGTGCACGGCGTCGCGGACATGACCCAGGTGTTCACGGCCGGCAGTGGCTTGCGCGGCAAGGTCGAACAGTTGATGAACCTGATGGAAACGAAGATCATCTACCGGCAGGGCGGCGAGAACATCCCCCTGCTGAACCAGCTCATCCCTGATCTGAGCGAGGACGAATTGGAACAGATACCACGTTTGGCGCAAGGCTATGGCATCTGGCGTATCGGACACGAGCATCCACGCATGATACTGCCCATCGCCGGCCCCATGTGGGCGCGCGTGTTCGACACGTCAAGCTGCGCAGGGCGTCATAGGAGAATCGCCATGCAGTATCGGATCCTATTTCACTTCCATGTCTTTGTTCACGAGGCTCATGCAGTCTCTTTTCGCTTGTCTGAACCCCGAAAGGTCCTCATAATGGCGGATTACCCTTTGATCGGGATGCAGTTCTTTCGCGGGCCATGTTTTTCCAGAAGCGCTGTACACCGTCAGATTGCCGGTGATTTCGAAACTTTCACTCCGGTATTCCTCGTCCTTGTCCGTTTGGCCGGTCAGGGTCATACTGGTTCGCGGGGCGACCACGAACAGGAGTTTCGACTCACCTGGAGCAAGACTGAAGCTTCCCTTATCGTTGAGGACCGCGGAACCAGCCTTGTATCCTCCTTTCCTGTCGAATTCCGGCATACATATTCTCATGCTTTCAGCATGTTTCGTATCCCTGCTCAGGGAAATGACGGTGTCCTCCGTCCTACCGCTGTTGGCCAGAACCATCGCGAATGTGGACTGAGTGGACATGCCATCCGCCTCGATTCTCACATTGGGTTCCATCCTGTCGAGCATGAACCATGTATAGTCTGGGCCGGACCGGTCGAACTGCCAGTTGCCAACGACGATCTGATAGCCCGTCAGCACTATGGCGACGATTGTAGCCACGTTCGCAAACAGGCCTATCACCTCCATCGCACATTCCCACCGTTTCATCCACTCCGTCCTCGGGCTTTCGCCGATGCTCTTCGCCGTATCGGCGTGATTCGGCGCTTTGGATCCGTCGGAGGGTTCCCTTTCCTCGGTGGAGTTCCTTTTCTTCAGGGGTTTCCGTCTTTTTTGGACCATTCTCTTTCATTCCCTTTCCCTATTCTGGAGGTTTTCCATGGATCTTATAAGCGATTTTATGTGTACTGACGCCGGCCAGCGGCTGACGGTGGCCGTGCTGTTCATCGCCCTCGTGCTGAACCTGCTCTCCTTCGCGTTGAAGCTGTTCGATTTGTTCCTCCGTTCGTCTGGCCAAGATGAGGAAGACGACTTCTCCCAGCAAGGTTGGTCCAATGATGCGGAAGACAACCGGGAGGGATTGGCGTCATGACGGGATATCGGACCACGGCACGCCGCGGCTACGACCGTGAGGAATTGAACTCGGACAACCGCCGCAAGGTCATGGACGCGTGGAAACGGTTCGAATCATCGAGGCCGGGCGTATGGCTGAGCCGGCACACGGACCTGCTGGAACGTCTCTCGGACGAGGAAAGCCATCTCGTGGCGCGTGTCGGCGCGATGGTGTGCGTGTTCGCGTTGATCCTCTCGATGGTCTTGTTCCTCGCCGTCCAAGGCGACATGCTCGCATGGACGCTGTTGACGCTGCCCGTGTTCGCGGTCGCGTTCATGGTTGTCATGGCCTTGTGGATCTTCTGGGACGCGTACCGGGATTCCGGCGAACGCGCGGCGGACTGGCTGTCCACGCGTCCCGGCGTCGGCCACGTGGCGTCAGCTCGCCGCGGACTATGGACCGCGCGCCATCAACCGTGACGTGGTCCCGTCCGTCCTGCCGCGCATGCTGGCCAACTTCCGCGACCGGAAACCACACGCCATCCACCCCGCCCCTGGCATGCCGCATGGTATGTGGGCAAGTCGTGGAACATGGAGGTGTGGCTGGGTTCCGAACGGCACATCTACGTGCTGGGTCCTACCCGTTCCGGCAAGACCGTCAGCGTCGTCATCCCCGCCGTGGTCGAGGCCCCCGGTTTCGTGCTCGCGACCTCCACGCGAGGGGACATCATCAAAACGACGCGTTACCTGCGTGAATGCGGCGTGAAGGATCGGGTGACCGGCGCGTCGTATGGTGGCCGTGGCGCGGGCACCACGCACATCTTCGACCCGGAAGGCGTCGCGGAGAACGATCCGGATACGCGGCACAACATGAACTGGACGCCTTTGCAGGGTTGCGACGATCCGGCGGTGGCGATGCGCCGCGCGCAGACCATGGTCGCGATCGGCGGCATGGGGTCCGGTTCGAACAACCAGGAGTGGGGCGTGAGCGCGGCCATGTACGTGCAGGCCATGCTGTACGCGGCCGCGATTGCGGACCGCACCATCAACGACTGCTTCAAGTGGAGCCTGTCGCCGGAGAACGCGCAGGAGGCCGCGGACCTGATCCGCAAGTACACGAACGAACGCGAGATGGACCGTTGGGCCGCGACATTGAACGCGCTGCCGCACGTCGATCCCCGTCAGAAAGGCAGCGAGTGGTTCGGCGTGAAGAACGCGTTCAGCATCCTCGCCGACCCGAACGTGCGCGCCCGCATGAATCTGAGTCCGTCCGATCCGCGACTGATCGACCCGAAACGCATGGTGTTGCGAGGCGACACTGTGTACGTGCTGTCCAAGCCGCGCCGTGACGGCGGCGTGGCCGGCAACGCGGGCATTTTCGTGAGCCTGCTGCTCGACACGTTCCAGGAGGCGTGTCAGGATCTCGCGTTCGACAAGGCGTCCGGTTCGCGCGGCAAGATCGAACCTCCCGCACGGTTCGTGTTGGACGAACTGTCGAACATCGAGAAATGGCCCGGCCTGCGCAACGCCATCACGCAGGGCGGCGGCAACGGCTACCAGCTGATCATCGTGGAACAGTCCCGCCAGCAGATGGCCGACGAGAAGGACGGATACGGCAAGGCCGTGGAGCAGACCGTATGGGAGAACTGCCATCGGATCATGCTCAAGGGCGTGTCCGACGACGAGACGTTGAATGGTGGATCGGCCAGATCGGCACGCATCACCGCACGCGCCGCGAATCCTCCTGGAATCCGGGACAGGGCCCGTTGGGCGGTCTGACCACGCGTCACGAACGCGAGGAATCCGTCACCCAACAGGAACTGAGCCTCCTGCCCGTAGCTACGCGCTCGTGGAACCGTTGGGACAGGCGCCCGCCTTGGTGCGCATGATCATGTTCATGCGCCGCGCATGGTGGCGCGAGGCTTGGAGGACCTGCGCCCCACGACCACGAACGCATGGCATGAGGATCACGGCGAAAGGACCATCGCATGAGCGACGTCGAAGAATACTTCACCCAGATGGCGGGCACCGACGCCGACAAGCCGGATGCCACGGACGACGCCAAGCATGACGAGACCATGGGATCAGGCCAGGTTACGGACGTGGCTGGCGGCTTGGAACGCCCGTCGTTCTGGACGGACGACATGGAACGGGAATTCCAGACAGAGGTCAAGTCCCTGTTCGACGACATGGTCGGCAGACAACAAGGCGAACTGTCCGTGAGGGACCAGTGCGAGCACGCGTACGAGGAACTGACCGCCACTGTCAACGGCAAGTACAAGGAACTGACCGGCAAGGACCTGCCGGCCTCCATGGCGCGCAACCTCGACCAGCTGCTCACGCAGATCACCATGGCCCCGCTCAACGACGGAACACGGTCCGGGACTGTGGGCCAAACTCCCCCAGCATTCCATCACCACCATGGTCGAGGCGCGCCCGTTGGACCTGACCGGCTCGCCCACGCGCATGGACATCGATTTGATGATGCTGCACACCATCCGCATGGGCCGGTTCCTCACCACGCATTACACGGATTGGGCGCAGACCCTTCCCCCATGCTGGATCCGCCACGACGACGTCGTGCAGGAAGTGTATGCGCTCAAATGCTACATGGACCTGGTCGTCGCCAGCCCCAACGGAGGATTGTACGCACCGACGTTGCAGTCGCTCATCCATTCCACGTTGGAACGCGTCAAAGCGTATCTCGCCTCGTCCGACGCTTCGAACTCCGACCATCGGCATCACCTGTCCGGACCGGAGGAACGCCAACGGGAGCAGGCCAGGCAGGATGAGTACGAGCATTGGTTCAACCGTGACGGCGGATGGAGCGAGGAACCAGGATTTGACCAGTCATGGCGGTTCTCCACCCCGTCGGAAGGCTTGGACACGGTCTGCGACCTGATGACGCCCACCCGCGTCGACGACGTGGACACGGCCGACGACGCCACACTCCGCAATCAGGCCGCCCAGTGGCGTTCGGAAATCGACAGCCTGCGCGGCAGCTACGACACGGACCATGCCACGGAGCATCTCGCGCAGGCCGCGCAGGACGAGGAGACGATCCGCCGCGTCTGGCTGTCCTACACGGGACGCGAACGCGAAAGCCGCGATCGGCTCGACCGCGCGGCCACGTCCGCCGCAATGCTGATGCGGGACACGGAACGGTCCAGGCTCCTGTCCGACAAGGACCGTCGAAACCTGAACGACCTGATCGGCCGAGCCCGCATGATCCTCCACGCGTATGGCAAAACCCACTTGGACGAGAACTACAAGCCGTGCAGCATCGGCCTGCAGGACGATCTGACCGCACGCCTGGAACGCATCGTGCAAGGCGATCCCGCCGGAGTGTTCGACCGTTGCGAACGCATGATCGACCAGATGGACGCCACGTTCGCACGCGGAAAGGAGCCAACCGATGACCAGCGAACAGCCTAGCCTGTTCGACCAGTTGACGCCGTCCGACGCGTTGAGGGACGACCTCGACTGGCTTGACTCGCTTCAGGAGACGAAACCGTCCACACCGCCACGCAAGCCGAAGAACCGCCGTTCCAACCGGAAGCATGATATCGAACCGGTCCAGTATGACGACAAGCATGGAACGACGACCGCTCCCCCAACCGAGACGACAGTCCCCGCCACGGTTCAGGACACGTTCGCGTTGCTGCCCGTATCCGAAAGCACGGTCGCATTGCCTCCCGTATCCGAAGGCGCGTCCGACACGACGCCGGTTCCACAATCCACAGGCGTCGAAAACGACCAGACGGCGGAACGTCCGGAACCTTCCATGCCGTCCAGCGACGCCCGTCCCATGCCGGCGGTCCCACTGCCTCCACGTCCGGCCATGGAGGATGCCAACGTTCCGGACGAGGCGAAGGACACCCTCGCCTCCATGATCCCGGTCGGAGATGAAACCCCATCCGACATCCCACCTGTGGCAACGGAAACGGCTTCCGGCGGCATCAGGACGGCCGTGAGCCTGCAGGACGTGGCCGATCCCGACGGACCGTCCGAGGACGCCAGGACGATGGTTTGGGTGCGTCGTGGTCTCATCGGCGCTCTGACGTTCATTCTCCTGCTCGTCCTGTTCGCGCTCATGGGCTCCCATTCGGCCACCGTCAGACAGCAGGCGTCGGCCGAACGGTTGCAGACTCCATGAGCCAACTGTCCACATGGACCGGCAAGGCGAAGACCACGATCAAGCAGGCGGATCGGATCGGATTGAAGGATACGGACGACATCGATTCCCTCCGCCGTCTGATCGACTCGAACGGCAGGCTCATGCGCTCCGACCGGACGGGACTGTCGGAAAACGAATCGGAACGGCTCGCCGCCAAGCCGCCAAGGCCACGAAACGCACCCGCACGCTGACCAACAAGATTGGCCGGCTCGTCAAGGAAAAGCCGTTGACGGACGCGAAGAACAAATGCCATACGGCATTGGACAAGGCGTCGAAAGCTCCAATGATGCGAAACCATCCGACGATGCGACCCGTACGGCGAAAGCCACATTGGACAAGCTCATCGCGCAGGCCCGCAAACTCGACAAGAAGACGACCATCGACACGTGGACCGACATGACCGCCAAACTTGACAAGGCCCGCGAAAACCTCGCCCGCGCATTAGACGCGAAAACCAAGCCGACGAGGAAGCCAAACGCCAGGCCGAAGAACAGGAGCAACAGCAACAGCCGCAACAGGCCGCGCCGATACCAACCCCAGCACCGACGCCCACGCCGCAATATCATGGTTCGTCCGGCGGCACCGGCTCCACGACCGTGCCCCGCGGCAACAATGGCGGCAATGCGAACAATGGCGGCACCGGCAACAGCGGCGGATCGTCCGGCGGGAACTCCGGCGATGGTACGTGCCACCGGAAACCCCTGACAACAGTCTGCCGAACAACGATTCAAGCCTCTGAGCAAAGGAAGACCAATGGGAAAGAACAATCCACGCAAACAGTCCTCACCCGAAGCAAAGAAACAAGCCGCCATCTGGTGCGCCATCGCGGTCATCGCCGTGGCCGTCATGATGCTGATGGCCAACCCATGGAAACATCAGCCGGCCACGACGGCGCCCCAGCCAATTCGGCCACCCAGACCCAGTCCGATGCGAAACACAAAGCGAAGGCAAAGAAAAAGGGAAAAGCAGCGTCCACGTCCGACAGTCTGGAACAGAAAGCCCAGACCATGTTCACCGGTGACGCGGAACAGATCTCGAACGACGTGCGCGACCTATTGAACGCGCCCGAAAACTCGAACGTCGACACGCTTTCCACCCTGCTGTACCGACATGGACGGCAGGACCTCGCCGAAGCGACCGACCTGTACGACGCGATCGGACAACAGAAGGACATCGACACGATCCGCACCCTCGCACGCGAATGGTATCCGCAAGCCATGCGCGCCGCGATCGAAGCACGCCGTTCGGACCTCTCGGACGGATTGGACAACACCGCGAAATCCGTGGAAACCATCCAACAGGACAACCTGGAGAACATGCAGGGATGCGGCGACATCAAAAACGCGTACGAGACCGCGAAACGGCTCGTGGACTCCAAATCGGATGATTACGACGCTTTGACCAAAGTCCAGCAGGATCTGACCGCCGCTACAAGCGGATGCGCCACCAACCTAGATCCGAAAGACCTCGAGAAAGTGTTCGGACAGCCACAGGGAACCCTCAAGGAAGACAAGGAGTAGGAAAACATGACCACCACGAACAACCGCGCATGGAAGGCACTACTGCCACAAAACGGCATGATCGGCATGAGCCGCAGGTCGCAGGGTGAAGATCCCTCCATCCGTGTCCGCCAAACGTTGAACCTGACCGGAGGCAGGAAAATCAAAGCGGTGAAGGCATGCTGGTTCGAAAAAGATTCGGCCAGATTCGTAACACTTGTCCCTCGACGGGAAGACTCCGCATGGAAATGGACTCGTTGAAAGGCGGAGAGACCATCGAATTCGTGGGACATTCACGTGAATGGCATGACATGTCGGGACAAAACGGCTTCGTGGTCATCGTCACCGACATGGACATCATCGAAGCCAAAAAGATTGCCACTGTAGCCAAATCGTAGAAGTACCTAGGGCTTGTCACCATATAAGATATGGAGACAAGCTATATTCATCAAGCGTTGCCGACTGAATGGGCTCTTTGCTTTGAAAGAAAACCGAGGCAAGGAGACCTAACCGATTGCAGGCATGGCGAATGGTAAGTACCACGCTTTCGCACTTCGCCCCGTCCACGATTCCCCGGTCGATGCACGCGTGGGCCGCGGCGATCGCGGAATCGAAGCGCTCCACACAGGCATAGACATAAGATTCCACACGTCGCGGCCATGATAGTCACTTACGTGTTCGCGACGTATGAATTGGCGATAAATGAAAGTTCGCTACGTCATATCATGATTTTCATTGAGATAAAATACATTTTAATTCCGCAAGATTCTTCTCGCAATCATGCATAACTTCAGACATATATGCATCCATGTATGCCCAATCAGGTTCGCCTTTATCCGTGCAGGGCAATGTCACAGACAACAGTTTCGCCTTATCCCATATGCATTTATCGTCATAGCTGAACCTATCTTTGATTGCCCTTTCCAACACGGTAGCCAAGAACAACAACGTAGATGAGGAATTGATTTCAGCTTTCGGTTTCACCAGATACGCGTCCCACAAGACACCTGTCTTCTGTGGCTGCGCATATACATCACCCGTCGCAATAGCGCCGTTTTGTACGATGTCGATCGTCATCTCGGCCGTATCGAAATCAGCTTCGCGCCCGTAATACATGATGCCGTTATTGCCATGTTTAGCGTTGGCTAGCGGCAAACTAAATTCAGGCGTACGTTCCTCGGACACATCAAATGTTTTATTAAAACTTTCATTCTTGATATCAAGCTGAAGTTTCTCAAACAAATCCTCAATGACGAACTCTTTCCATCCACTTGTATCAATCTTCGTCATCATCGTTATCACCTTTCAGCATGGTCACGGTAACAGTCTCGCCGTCGGCATTCACGCGGCTCGAATACAACGTCATCTCAAGTAATTTTTCTCCAAGAGCTTTCGAGTCGATGTCCTGCTGGAACATCAAATAGTCCATGGCCGTCTTACGGAAATCCTCCTCGAAAATCTCAAAGGGCTTCTGCGGCATTTGATAGGACAGGTGTTTAGCGGGATCCATCCACTGGCACGTATCCTCATCGGACTGTCTCTCGATGACTTCTACCCAATGCTTTTCTATGGCTGCCCATTTGTCATAAACATCGTGACGTCCCTTGTTCTTGACAGTCGCCAACCCATCGCTTTTCATATAGCAGGCGAAGAATTCCTTGTCATCCTGTGGCACACCGGCTTCAAATACGAAAATACTCGCGGTGATGCCTATTCCGAAGAACAAATCTTCAGGCAATTTGATGACTTTCTTCAACCTATGCTTCTTAAGGATGCGTTCCTTTTGCTTCTTGCCGGTCTTTTCCAGTTTCTTGTCCGGCATGATGAATGCGCACGGCGTATGCGGAGGCACGTTGTCAAGAACGTTCTCAACGATGTCCATGCATCCGTATTTCCTCTCGAATGGAGGGTTCATGAGGACTTTGGTGATGTTTTGACTGCTGATCCATTTTCCGGCCTCTTCAGATCTGGCGTCCAGCTGTTCCAGGTTGGTCTTGCCGTCCTTGTGGATGAGCATGTTCGCGCATGCGAGGGCGTAAATCTCTCTATCGAATTCAATACCGAATAGTTGGTTCTGTTTGATTTCCTTGGCTTTTCGGTGTTCACTCCGCCGGCCTCGTCGATCATGTTCGCCATCGCCTTGACGAGGAATCCTCCACTGCCGCAGGTCGCGTCGAGCACCCTGTCGTTCTGGTTTACTTCGAGGATCTTGTACATGAAGTCGGTGATGTGCTCGGGCGTGAACACTTGTCCGGATTCAGACTTCTTCTTGTACCGGTTGAACTCGTTGAAGAAGATGCCCATGACGTCCTCGCCTCGCCATGCGTCGGAGTTCAGGCAGTCGGATATTTCCGTCACCCAGTCGATGAAAATCGAGATCAGATCCTTGACGTGTTCCTGTTCCTTCTCGTCCTCGCTGTTCACGTTGAGGTTCATACGAATCTCGGAGAACACGTCCGCGAGCAGACCGAGCTTCTGATTCTGGTGCTTGTCCCGCAACAGCTCCTTGTTGAGACAGTTAAGAATAGCATTGTGGAATTCGGAGTAGTCCATGCCGCTGACCATCAGCGCGTCGTATCGTTTCGCGACCAATGCGCAGGCAGTGAATATCATTCGGTGGTAGAGATTCCTGATACCGAATTCGAAATGCAGGCAGTTGTTGATACGGGCCGTCAGTTCGTAGATGCGCTGCTTGTCGATGTGGTCGACGTTGAACAGGGCCGTGTAGTAGGCGATGTTGTGGAGCTTCTCGCTTCCTTTCTCCTTGTATTCCTCACCGTTCTTGAACACCCTGGTGGATTCCCCGTTGTAGAGGATGCCCACGACGTGCTCGTATTTCGCATTCATGATGCGGATGTTCTTCAGAAGCTCCTTCGCCTGCGTCGCACCCAGTGCGATCTTGGATGCCTTCGTCTCCAGAACAACAGCGGTATCGGACTTGTTGGCCGGGAGATACCAGCCATCCGGCTTGTCGAGTTTCCCCTTAAATCCCAGCTGGTTGAATGTCGTCAGCTGGCCCACGCCGGCGGTCACCCCCCCCCGTGGTTGTTCAGACCCAATATTTCGCGCGCCTTATCCCTGACTTCATCCTCGGTCATGTTCTCTGCCATTTTCTTCCCCTCAATTGGTTTCTTTGTTCTTTTGCAAACATCTGTATATGGTGGTCCGACTGACGCGCATCATGGATGCTATCTGATCCACCGTCACCGAACGGGACTCGTACAGGCGCCGCACTTCCTTGGCCTGTTTCTCATCAAGGCTTGATGGCCGTCCGCCTGTTCTGCCCCTTGCCCTTGCGGCTTCGAGCCCGGCGCGGGTGCGTTCGCGGATTAGATCCCGTTCGAACTGGCCAATGATCCAAAGATGTTGAATATGAGCGTGCCGCCGGGAGTGCTCGTATCAATCGATTCTGTCAGTGAGCGAAACTGAACTCCCCTAGTGTCGAAGTCGTTGATAAGTTCAACAAGATTCTGCATGCTTCGTCCGAGCCTGTCGAGTTTCCAAACGACGACGGTATCGCCTTCGCGCAGGAGGTCGAGCATATGGTCGAGTTCGGGACGGTGCGCTTTCGCACCGGAGGCCACGTCGATGAATATCCGGTTGCAGCCGGCTTTTTCGAGTGCGTCCTGCTGCAAGTCGGTGGTCTGGTCGCCGGTGCTGACGCGCGCGTAGCCGTATGTCATGCTTGCCATGTGTGCCATGGTACCATTACCCGTCAGTCGGCTCACCTTATGGAACGTTGATTGTGGAACGGGTTGTGGGACACCCTTCGCTTTCGAATCAAAGCATTTCGCATACCGAAGGAATCTGTTTCATAAACGGACGTTTTCGGAATAAGCATAGAATCTGAATGCAGATGAGGAATCATTTATTAGGGGCATGCTATGTCTGTATAACCGGAATTAGACAGAAGAAAGGTCTCATATTCATGCCCATCAAAACAAACCGACTCGTGCGAGTACTTTCCATTGCTTTAGGTGCTTTATCTTGCATTTGCGCATTCATGATTCTTCCCATGTATATTCTGGGTTCCGCTCATGCGCAGGGAAACCTGCTTCCTTCTGTTATCGCAATCTCACTTTGTTGCATATGCATCCGAGGTTTATGCGTGTATCGAGAATCTCTCACCTGGCAGTTCTCGTATTGCTGTCTCTTGATTTCTTCTTTCGAGATTATCGTATTCTATTACAATCCGGATAAAACGCTGGAATCAGTAAACGCCATCTTCTGGATGCTCGAGATCACATTTCTTGCCGTACTCCTGATGATAGAGTTCAATTTAAATGTTCGAAAAATACTCTCCTACCCCGTCTTCATTTTTCTTCTAGGCAGTTTGATGGACGTTATTCCAGGAATGGGGAATCTCGTTAAAAACGCGGATGTCGGCAAAGAGATGATATCCTTGCTCATCATCGCATACCCATTGGAGATTCTGAATGCCTTCTGGGATACCATCAAAAAGATGACAAGGCTGAAACTGAGAAAAAACTAGATGATTTGCTCTCAAAGGTTCAGAATGCCACCGCTTTGGCGTCTTCCCTAAAAGACTCGCAAAACAGAATCGAGGAAAGAGTCCAGGACATCAATGAGAAAATCTCCAGGGCAGAAGACGATAAGCCCGGTGTATCGTTTCTAAAATCCAGTTCGGTGTATGAATTCAAGATAACCATGCGCCGTCATCGTCGCTAGGGGATGCTTTGCTGTCTTGGCGCCATACAGTCGTTCTTTGAGTTTCCGGGAATCTATATGCCAAGCGTGGGGTCTTTATGCCCATCGTCTGGATTATCTATGGCAGGATCTGGCATCGGTAAGTAAAAACCATCTACCGTCTCGCTCTTATCGTTAGTTGAGCTATTCTGGCTCTTCCTGGGTTCTTCTTGCAACAGTCCTACTTTGTCAAGAGTGGATAAGAACCTATCCTCAAGTTGGACTGGATCGATCAATGGATCGCTTTGCGTACGTATAAGATAGTCAAACTGTCCAAGATCCTTATATTCCAACGCCATTGCGAGCATGTCTTTAGCGTCAGGAGAAAGCTGATCGTAATATTTATCCGCGATGAAGGACACATCGAACAAATCACGAATTTTATCCCGGGACATATAAGCTGCGCATTTGAGCTTGCATAATTCGCTAATAGTGTAGGTGAGTATCCCGTTGACTACTGCGGTCTTCTCTTTTGGAATGGTCCGATGTCTCAATGACAATTCAATTTTTAGAGGACGGTTCGATGCCCCATAATCAACAAATGCTCGACGAACGGTGGATGTGTCTTTGGCTTTCCTCCACGTGTATCCCTCATTCGAGCAAATCGAGTCGATCATGCCGAAAAAACGGGAGGAGGGGACATTCGACCGCAAAGAATCTAAATCAATATCTTCAGAGAAGCGATCAAGACCATAGCATTCCATCAAAGCGGTGCCGCCTTTGAGCACGAATGGATTACCCTGCGATGAATTGATTCCATGAAGCATTCGTTGTATAGCAAAACCATGGGACTGGTTTTCTTGGTTTATCTTCGTCATGCGGTTTCCTTTTTCAAATGCTTGGCTTTATAGTCTAGCCACGGGCATAAATACTCCTGCCCCATGAAACGATCAATATCCTTCCAATCGGACCTGTTATGAAGCATCAGAACGTGCTCCATAACAGGCACGTCCGTCAAAGGATTGTCGAGGAAATTATCTTTCATGCCCTGGGCGCTGCCGTACAACCCCTGTTCAATCAAGTCCAAACATGCGCGCACATGACCGGCCACAGGCATCACTCCCTTGGTGGGGACTTCGCAATAGCTAATATCATACATGCCGAATGGTGAGGAATCAGTGTCGAGCAGCATGGGCTTAGTCCAGTCCATCGCGCTGAAATGCCAGTCTCCCGGGGTGGATGACCTGTTCCCGAGATTCAGCGCATGCATACCTGTTACGTATCTCATTCAGCACCTCTTTGCAATCCTGAAATATGAATGACGGAGTAAACTGACGTGTCTATTTTAGAAGTAGATCTTTTCCAGGGAAATCACGAAAGTGCGGAAGCCTCGTTACTTAGCATCAGAATCCCATTCCTCTAATAGATAGTAATTACGCACGAGTGTTTCTTGGTCCAGATTATCCATTTCTCTTGTAGCGCCATCAAGCTCATCGTATAGAGAGCCCAGATAGCGGTCACCGCGCTCAATCGCGTCGACGAGGTCGTTGATGGCTTCGGCGGTGATTTCGGGAATCGGGAATGGCCAGTCTTTTGGCCTGCGGATGAATGGTATTTGTTCCATATGAGGCTTCTTTCCGGTGTGGCTGCTTGATATCGTCTCAATCATAAGGATAGGGTTTTTATCGCCTGCGACCGAAACCCCGCCATGTGGACAGCTTTTCCGCAGTTCTCGCCCCTCCCCGCAAGTTCACCGGCACGCCAGAAGCCGCCGCAGACAATACATCATCGTCGGCAACAAACAGACGGAAAGCCGACACAGCGAAGAGACGAACCCCCGATCATTCGGTGACCTGCGTCAGCTGGGACAGCCATAGCTTATCGGTTCTGAACCTTTCGACGTTCCTTGACCATATGTGGTATTCGGGATCATCCTCATCGGCGCCCTCGTCGGAGAACCCATACGCCTTGAACAGGCGCATGCTCGCGTGGTTGTCTGGATTTATCTGGGTCATGATGTACGGGTCGCGTCCCGTGCCCGCCGAATCATTGCCGACCCATCTAAGGACCGTGGCGAGCAGCATACCGCCAAGACCGTTGCACTGCTCGGACAAGGCCGTGGCTATATACGAAATCGCGTACGCGTCCGAAGACCCTATCCATCCGAACTCGCAGAATGCGAGTACGTCGGAATCACCTTCGCAATACAGGGCCATGCGCAGAACATCGTCCGCATTCTCTTTCAGGTCAAGACCTCTGATATACCGTTGGACGTCCATCGCGTATTCGGGTGCCCCCGCTCCGCAGCACACGAATCTTCGGACGGCGAGCTGGTCGTCCGGCCCGCAGATCCTGCTGCTTATCATTCGGAAACGCACTGAGCCCGTCCACGCCTGTTCTTCCTGGAGGATGCTTTCGTGAGCTTCATCCATTTGGCGTCCACTTGGTTGCGAGGTTTCCCGTCCTTCGGAGGGACGTATGCCGGCATCGCCTTGACGCCAGCCGCAACGGTAATCATGTGGATACTCCTAGCCAATAAATGTCTCGTGTCAATTGAAATATATCACACGCTCCGTCCTATCTCGACCCCCGGTGTCTATTTAGAAGTGCAACGCCCTTGCTGGCCCTGCGATTCTAGCGGTTCGTCGACGATCTCCCGCAGCCCCCTGACCATATCCATCCGGATCTCGCAGCGTTTGGGTAGTTGGCGTCGGACCACGCCGTTCCTGTTCCCGTTGTTTCCCCGCCGCCAGCTGGAGTACGGGTAGACGAAGCACGTATCCATTCCCAGCTTGCCACGCGACCGGGCATGCCGGGCGAACTCGGTGTCGTTGTCGTGTGTTCTTTGCCGGCTCCGGCCTTGATGAGTTCCAGCGCCTCACGCCGGAATCCGTCGTCGTAACATCTCCTTCGAACCTCGCGCATATGAAAGGACCGCACCCCGATCGTCGAATCTGAATTTCTTCAGTCCGAACAATCGGAGTGCGGTCCAATTTCTTCGCTCCTGTTCCCGTTTCGGTTTTTCGGATGACGTCACTCGCCCTGCTGGGTTTGCTCGGACTGCTCCGGAGCCTGAGTCTGCTGCGCGGCTTGCGTCTGATGGTTGGCGAGCATCTGCTGTTGGATGAGCACGCTGTTGGTCTGCGCGGTGTACTGCTTCTCGGCCATGCGCATGCTTTCCTCGTGGCGCAGCTGGTCGGCGTCGGTGAACACGCGGGCCTGGATCTCCTGTGCGAGGCTCATGAGCTTGTCCTTTTCGAGGATGCTCACGGTGATGTCGTTCGCGCCGCCGGACGGATCGCGGAAGGTCAGGGTGGCGCTCATCACGTTTGCGAAGTTCGCGACGGCGATGAGCAGGCACACGATGGCGGCCAGGGCGTTGGAGTCGAACATGCCGAAGCCGACGAACAGGAAAAACAAACCCCAGACGAGGCTGCCGAGGTTGAATTTCGTGTTCGTGTCGACGCTGGCGATGTTGCGCAGTGGGATGGTCTTGGTGGACGCGCCGAGCGGGATCAGCCCGAACAGGGTGTTCGGTGCCCTGTATTGCACGCGCGTGCTGGACGCGGCGATCGAGGTTTTGAGCCAGAAGATGATCACGCTCGGGCTGAATCGGTCGCCGACGATGTTCTTCTCGCCGGGCGCGTAAGTGAATTCGGTCATGGTCTGTGCGGTTTCGGCCATGTTCTTCTCCTTTGCTTTGTGTTGTGTTTGTTTTTCTTATCCCCTTCCCGCTTCCCGTATGGTGTTTGGGATGAGGAAACAGTCTGATGGTTTCCGGTCCGATGTCCTATTGGCGTATGGCGGACGGAGGTCTGAGTTTTTCGAAGTCCTGTCGGCCCATGCGTCGTTTCGCCCGGGTCCAGAACTCCCTGAGTTCCCTGCCGTCGTATGCCGCATGCCGGCTTCCGATCGTCGTGCATGCGCTCATAATTCGAGTCCCGGATCGTTCGGGCCCGCCACTGCCGTATCCTGGTCGATGGCCGGATCCGGCAGTGGAACGTCCGGCTGGATGCTGGGGAATTCCAGCAGATCCCTCTTCGGAATGGGTGATTCCTCCGATTCGACGCCGAGCCGGTAGATCCGTTCGAATTTCTTGCCTAGGTATTCGCCGTCCGTTGTTTTCTCCATGACGGTGCAGTGCAGCACGTCCGGATGAAGACCTCGCTCTCGTTGCGCACGCCTCCCCTGCTGCCGACCATCGGCACTCCCTTTGAGGCGCCTTCGATGATGAGGAGGATTCCACCCGCTCCGAGCCAATGCGGGGTGGTGACGGTCGTGGATAGTCCCGGACCCATGGTCACCCGGTCTCCCTCGTTGAAATCCATCAGGGCGAGATAGTCGTTCGTTTCCGGGGTGTCATAGTCCTTGAAGCTTCCCGTGGCGAGTGTGCGCAGCAGTTTCAGCTGCGGGTCGAACTGTTGGACCTGATCCTGCCGATATGCCTCTTCGGCGGCCTTCCTGCCCCATGGGTCGGTGGCAGCATCCCTTCAGGATTGTCCTGCGGAACGAGACGCATGTACGACGTCCCATCGGTTATTCCGGTTTGGTGGCTGACGCTCTCCCTGTATTCCGGGTCGGTGTCCAGGGATTGTTCGATCAGGTCGAGCATGGATTCCAGGGAGTTGGTGGAGGTGGCCTTGTCGGCGACGATGTTGAAGTCTTCGAACAGGTCTTTGGAGAGGCTCCCCAGCCGGTATTTGTCTTCTAACACCAGCCGGCGTTCGTCTTCGAGTTCGGCTTTCAAAAGGTTGTAGTGATGCTTCTTCCCGAAGGACCATGCATGTTCCGGCGCGGTCGCCGTCATTTCCTCTTCCAGGCTCTTCACCGTCCGGTTCCGTTCCCGCAATTGGCCGGACAATGCTCTGATGGTTTCGATCCGTGTTTTCAGCTCTTCGGTTTCGGACATTGGGGCCGATCCTTCCTCTTTTTCGTTCCAGCCGGTTCACGTGTGGTTCTGCGATATCGGAACGGCCGGATGGGATTGGCTCCCGTTCCGGCCCGTCGTTCTCTTATTCGAATGCCTACGTCACATGCCGATTCCCGGTCCGGCGGACACATCATCGGATGGGTCGATGCATGGGTCGGGCATTGGAACGTCGGTCGTCTCCGCTGCCGTGGGGAAGGCGGACGGTTCGGATGGGTCGAATCCCACGGTCACGCTTGTGGCTTGGGCTTCGGCGAGGTCGGCCTGCGTGTCCTGTTCGTCCTCTCCGGCCGGCGCCGTGTCCTGGCCGTTCTTGATTTCCAGGTTCATTTTGGCTATCTGGTCGGTGAGGTCGTCGTACTCCTGCTGGCCTTCCCAGGGCGTGTTCAACGCGTTCCACGCGCTTTCCAGATTGGTTTTCGCATTGTCGAGTCTGACGCGGAGGCCTTGCGCCGTGTCGGTGTTGTTGGCGATGATCCGGTCGAGTTGTCTGATGACGTTGTCGGCGCTGTTGTTGATGTCGGGCACGCTGGTGCCGGCCAATGCTCATGCTCTCCTTTCAATCCGACGAACGGGCGGAACGCGTTGATGCCTTTGACGGCCATGTTCTTCGACGCGACCATGACGGTCAGCCCGCAGTATTCGCCGACTTCCATCGTCTGCCCGTGGTCGAGCCGGTGCGCGATGCCGACGAGGTCGTGGATGGCCTGCCTGCGGTCCGTGATCGGACCGTCGCCGAGATCAAGCCCGCATACGCCTGGGCGAGATGCTGGTCGCGGATCTCGACGGCCTTGTGGAATTTCGGCTCGTCGTCCACCGCTTCCCCGTGGAGTCTTTCGAGGTTGTCCACGGTCGGCTGCAGTTGCATGTCGATCTTGAAACGGATCGACCTTTGCTGGTCCGCGTGGGCGCGTTTGAGCAGTTTCATCTGCGTGAGCTGGTTCTCGAGCTCCATGCGTTTGACGATGTTCGGGTCTCCGGTGGCGATGGCCTTCATGTCGGCGAGGCTGAGCACCGTGGAGTCCACGTCGGACGCTTCGCGTGACGGCGAGCCGGAGCTCATGATCTGGCTGATGAACCGGGCCTTGCGCTCGACCGTCTGGAACATGTAGCTGTCGAACGTGCCGACGGTGACGTACCGGTAGTCCTGCGCTTTGTCGAACATGTTGCCCTGCCTGCGGACACGTCCCTGGCGTTGTTCGAGTTCGGCGGGCTTCCATGGACAGTCGAGGTCGTGGATGGCGAAGAGCCTGTCCTGCACGTTCGTGCCGGTGCCCAATGTTCCGGTCGAGCCGATGAGCACGCGCACCTCGCCTTTGCGGACCTTCTCGAACAGGGCCTGCTTCTTCTGCGGGTCCTTCTCCTGTGCGGCGAACATGATCTCGTCCTCGGGGATGCCCAGGTCGATGAGGCGGCGTTTCAGATCGGATTGGATGTTCCACTTGCCGGACGCCGTGGTGGACGAGTCGCAGAACACGAGCTGCGTGGCCTTCTCTGCGGCATGCTCCTGCCATATCTCGTGGATCTTCTCGGCGCAGACCTGCACCTTGCCTCCTTCCATGGGTTGGATGTCCGGATCGGACACGTCGAGCAGTTTCGGGTCGAGACTGACCTTCCTGCCGTCGTTCGTGATGTTGAGCATGTTGTCGTCCGACGGGTCCACGGCTCCGTCACGCACCAGTTCCGCCCTTTGCACGAGCGCGTCCACGGCCTGTTTCTGCGCTTCGGTCGCCTCGACGGCGACGGAGATCACGTCGCAGTCGGGCACGTCCAGGTCAAGCTTGTCGGCGGTCAGCAGGTCCGCGTAGTCGTGGAACGTGCTCATCAGTTCGGGCAGGTTGTGGAATTTCGTGAACCGTTGCTTGATCTGGTATCCGCTGCCTTCCGGCTTGACCTCGACGCTTTCGACGATGCTGCCGTACGTGTTGGCCCAGCTGGTGAACGCTGCCACGCCCTGGGCTCTGAGTAGGTCGGGCGCGAGATAGCGTTGCATGTTGTACAGTTCGGCCATGGAGTTGGACACCGGCGTGCCGGTCGCGAACACGATGTTGCTTCCATGTCCCGTCTCGCGCAGGTACTCGCACTTGTCGAACAGATCCTCGCATTTCTGCGCGGCGGCGACGTCCACGCCGGGCACGCTGATCGTGGTGGCGATGGCGAGGTTTTTGTACTGGTGCGCCTCGTCGATGAACAGCATGTCCACGCCGAGGTCCTCGAAGTCGATCCACTCCTTGTTGCCGTCGCCGCGTAGCGCCTGGAGTTTCCCGTCGACGCGCATGCGGTCCCTCTCGGCCTGTTTGACGGTCCGGTTGAGGTTCTTCTCCATCTTGCCGATCTCGTCCTTCAGCTTCTTCGCGGAGAGTCGTTGCCGACCGCTTCCGCGGTATCGATGCTGTCGAGCATTTCGGCCTTGCGCCGTGAGAAGTACCTCTCGCGGCGTTCGGGACTGACGTGCATGCGTTGGAACGTGTCCTGCCTTACGATGACCGCATCCCAGTCGCCGGCCGCGACCTTCGCCCAGAAGCGTGCCGCGCCCTTGCCTGCGCCGTCGGCCTCCGTCATGGACAGGATGTTCGCGTCCGGGTAGAGCGTCAGGTAGTCCTTCGCCCATTGTTCGGTCAGATGGTTCGGCACGACGATCATCGGCTTGGTGGCACGGCTCAGACGTTTCGCCTCGTGGCATGCGGCGACGCCGGTGAATGTCTTGCCGGCGCCCACGACGTGCGCGACGAGCGTGCCTTCCTTGGATTGCAGGATCCTCGCGACGGCATTGCGCTGATGGTCGTACAGGTCGATGTCGGTGCTGATGCCGGGGAATGTGAGGTAGGAGCCGTCGTATTCGCGCGGGTGGATGCGGTTGAACCGCGTGTTGTACACGTCTTCCAGCATGCGTGTGCGCGCCGGATCGGTCCATACCCATTCGGTGAACGCCTGTTCGACGGTGTGGCGCTTCTGGTACAGCAATGCGGTGGCCTGCGCGTCCCTGACTCTTCTCTTTCCGGTCGGATCGTCCGGATCGGGTTTGGTGAGGTTGCTGGTCGTCGCGTTGAGCGCGCCGGACACGACCTCGAACGGGTTGCGTCCCGCTCCGATGCCCAGACCGTATTTGCGGATGGTCTCCTCGTCGAGTTTCGAGGCGAGCGACGCGTTGACCTGCCAGTTGCCGGTCGTCTCGTCATGACTGACCGAAAGGCTTCTCATACCGCCGTCGGTGATGTCGGGCTGGGTTTCGAGTCCGAACGTTTCAATCATGAAGTCCCGGATCACGCCGGTCGGGATCCACGCTGAGCCGAGCTTCGCGGTGATGTCGTTATGGGTGAGTCGGACTGGCATCGACTGTTCGAGCCGTCCGCGTAGCTTTGCAGGCTCTTGAGCCGGTCCATGTCGGCCGGTTCGGCCGGATGGTCGCGCATCCACGTGGCGCGCCTGTCCCTCCACTGTTCCAAGCCCTCCATGTCGACCACTTCGTCCAACGGTTTGAACGTCTTCTGATTCCATGAATTGTAGCGTCCGTACCGTTTCTCGACGGTCGGATGGGCCAGTCGGTCCGCATCGGCCGCGTATAGGTATTCGCAGGTTTCCGGATGGGCGCGCAGTTCCTTGGCCAAGGCGAGGTAGTCGCACTTGGCTTCCCTGTAGTAGCCGTGGTCCTCCACCTTCCACAGGCTTGGATCGGTGATCTTGCGCAAGGCATCTTGTACCGGGCCATGTTTGAAGCCGCTGGTGTTGAGGATCGTGGCGACGGTCCTGTCGTCGATGGCCTCGGGGTCGGCCGTGACGGCCTTGTACAGCATGCGCATGGCGCTGTTGGATGTTCCGTCGTCGTCGCTTGACCAGCCGCTGTCGAAGACTCGTAGAACAGACTGTTGCCTTTGGGCTGTTGGGCGTTCCAGTTTTTGTCGAGCAGTTCCACGCCGGGCTTGCAATCATCCAGGAACATGCAGGCGAAGGCCCTTCTCTGTCCGCGTCCGTACTCTTTGAACTCGTTGGAGAACCATGGGGCTTCGGCCACGGACTTGTTCGCGTGGATCGGGTCGGTGGCGCTCTGCCATGCTCCTGCCTGGATGAGTTCCCTACGGCAGCTTTCCACGCGCGAGGGCGGTGTTATGGCCTGTATCCCGTTTTCGGCGAGCCATGCGCGTACACGTTCCTGTTCGGGCTCGTCGACCATGGCACGCAATAGTCCGTCGACATGGTCGAGTTCGCCTCCCACGTCGCCGGACAGGTATTCGTCCGCCGGCAGTGGAGTGCCGTCGTCCGGGTCGGTGACGATGAGTCGCCGAGCCGTGCGACGGTTTCGAGATCGTCCGGGTGCCGAGCAGGTGGCCGATGAGGTCGAGGTCCACGTGTCCCACGCGGTCGAGGCTGACGGCCAGCGCTTCGACGGGTTCGTCCACATGCTCCGGCATGGGAGGCATGGGCGTGACGACCCTCTTGGAGAGCATGTCGCCTTTGGCTTCGAAACCGTCGGAGCCGGTTTTCTCCAACGTGTAGAGCTGGTTGAGGCTCGGATCGGAATTGTTCGGGTCGAACACGCGCAGGTTCTCTTTGGAGTTGAGCCTGCCGTAGGATGCGGTGAACCGGTCGTATGCTTCGTCGAGTTCCCTGATGCCTTGGGCGACGGCGTCGTCGGTGGTGTCCGGGTCGCGTTCGACGGCGAGCAGGCGTTCCGCCTGGTCGCGTAGGCGCAGCATGGAGCCATGCGCTGTCCCTCCCTTGGCGACGCGGGAGTGCGGCGGGTACGATCTGGCCGTTCATGTCGCCGTACCAGATATGGTCGTTCGCGTCGACCATATAGCGCATGGCCGCCTGCTGGGTCTTGTCGGGCACGACGATCGGCTCGTTGGCACGTTCGCCGAGCCTGTCGTGCAGGTCGATGCCGTGCTGTTCGAGCTGGCCGGTGAGGATACGTTCGACCTGTTCTCCCAACCGGGTGATGTCGCCGGTTCCGGTGACGTCGATCTGCGGGCCGAACGGCCCCGAGCCTATGGCCATGGTTCCCGCGACGTATTCGGGATGGTCGACGAACAGTCTGTTGGCGTTGACGCCGTCGCGGAATTCGGTGGTGTCCGTCCACGCTGCGTCCGCTTCGGCCAGCGGCTCGTCACGTTTGCGCAGGATCAGGATGTCGGAGACCACTTCGGTGCCCGCCTGCCGGTCGAACGTCTCCCTGGGCAGGCGGCATGCGGCGACAAGTTCGGCCTTGCGGGCGAGGCCGCGGCGCATGTTCGACGTGTTCTTGTCGAGCGTGTACCGGCTGGTGAGCACGGCGACGAGACCGCCGGGGCGCACCGCGTCGAGACTGTGCTGGATGAACCAGTCGTGGATGACGGTGCCGTCTATCCTGATCGCGTCGCTGTACGGCACGTTGCCGACCGCGAGGTCGAACGCGTCCGTGGGCAGTCCGGTCCGTTCCATCCTGTTGTTGATGATGTCGTCGTCCGCGCACAGGTGGCGTGCGATGCCGGCGCTGATCGGGTCGCTTCGATGCCGGTGAACCCGTAGGACGATCCGGCCGGTGTGGAGCGGATGAAGTTGCCGGTTCCGCAACCGGGTTCCAACACCATGTCCGGGTGTTTCGGATCCTGGCCGAAACCGGCCTTGCCGAGGGCCTGCCACATCGCGTCCACGACGGGTCGTGGCGTGTAGAAGGCCGTGAGCGTGCTGCTGCGCGCGTCCGCGTATTCGGCGTCGGTAAGCAATTCGCCAAGACGCGTGTTGATCTCGCTCCACGCCGGATCGGCGCCGTCTTCTTCGAACGCCTTCTGGGCGCCGCCCCAGCCCGCGTACGCGGCGAGGGCGCGGATGTCGTCGTCGGTGGGCTCGCGGCCACTGTCGTCGAGGTCGCGCAGCACCTCGATGGCGCACACGTTCGCGCGTGCGCGTTCGAGGCTGGATCCCGTGGCCTGCAGATCCGGGTCGAGCAGGCCGCGGTCGATGTGGGTCAGAGGCTTCGACCACGTTCCTGATGGCGATCTCCTCGGCCTGATGCTCCGCCATCTTGAGTCCCTTGAACCACGGGTCCCAGTTGCCCGGCTGCTTGAGGTGCTGGTGCGTCTTGCCCAATGGTTGACGTACTCGGTGATCGTCCGGCCGTAGTCTTCTGGACCTGGTCCATGTAGGCGTCCAACGCCGGCATCCCCTGTCTCTTGAGCTCCCTGAGCTGTTCCGGCAGATGCTCCGCCATGAACAGGTACCTCATCTTCTTGACCCCCTGGTAAGGGCAGTACCTGACCGTCATTTCGGGTCGTCTCCTTTCTCGCATCGTTTTCTTCCGTTTCACGGGAAGAGTCCAAATTAGACACCATGTCTAATTTCGTTTGGCCATTATTTTCCTCTTGAATTTGCGGGAAGTCAAGTTCAGCCGGCATGTCATCGAAGTCGAAGGCCAACTGCTCCGCTTCCATGGTGGCCGCTACCGTCGGCCGCGCCGGCCCGCCGGACGTAGGAACGCTCTTCGTCGTCAGGCCGTTCCCGCCGTCGGAAACACCCTTTTCCTTCGTGGCGTCCGCTTCCTCCGGAGTCCCGGCACCCATCTCGTCGCGTGCGATACGGTCGAGTTCCTCGTCGGTGAACTGCTCGCGAACCTCCTGGCGCGTGCCGCCTCCTGCATGATGATCTGCGCGGCGAGCTCACGTTCCTGGGAGTCGAAGTCCACGTCGGACGCCGCGGCGGAGGACGTGGAAGGTGTCGTGCCGAAGGAGTCCCAGGAGTCCGGACTGCCGAAGATGCCCTCCCTCATTCGCGTGAGTTCCTTCACAGTGACCTTGGGGCCTTCGCGCACCAGACCCTCGTCATCGAACCAGTCGAGTCGGTAGGACGTGGGCGAGTCGTTTCCAGCACGGTCGGTGATCTCGTATCCGGCGAATTGGCTCGCGCCGTTCTCGCTTGTCCCCGCGTCCGGGTCGTGCGCGTCGATGTATCCGATGATCGCGTTCTCGAACGCGGCGTACTGGCCGGACAATGCGGCGTCGAGGGCGTCTTCGATCCCACCGTCGGCCGGCGTCCCCATCGCCTGTTCTGCCTGGTCGATCCATTCAGTGGTGAACCATTCGGGACGGTCTTCCGGTCTGATGTTTCCGTCGATCTCACGGAGTTTCGCTATCTGCGCGTCCACGCTGCCTGCCACAGGTATTTCTCCGCGTGGGATGGTCCGAGGAAATAGTCGACGTCGGCCTTGAGCCGTCCGAGCAGTCGCAGGTTGAATCCGTACGTTCCGCCGGTTCCGGGGGATGCCGTCGGCGTCTGGTTCTCGTCGGTTCCAGACAGCGCGTCTTTCCCGAGTCGTTCGCCGAGGATGGTTTTGGTCTGATTGTTGCCTTCCGCTTGGGCGATGAGGCCGAGCATGTTCGGATTGATTTCGTCGGCGTATTCCGTGGCCGCCGTGTCGATGAGTGTGCGCCAGTTTTCGTTGTCGTCGTCGGGCATGCTGAGAATCAGCCTATGGGCGCGTGTTCCAGCATTGTTCTCGCTGCCTGTCGGACGACCTCCCTGCCGGGCCGGTCGAGATTGTACCGGCGGCCCATCGGATTGGTGTACGCCGTGAGGAGATCAGGTGAGGTGATGACGCGCCTGATGGCCTTGGCCTCGCCGTCCATGTCGAACTCGCCCGTGCCGATCAGGGCCGAGACGACGTCCGGATGGTTCTCCTTTTCGATCATTTCGGACAGTCGAGCCCTGTCGAGTCTGCCGGATTCGACGGCGTTCTTTCTGGACGGCCACCAGTCTCGTCCACTCAGCCGGACCAGCAGATGGTCTGAGGCCTTCGGCAGCATGCTCGCCGCCAATCGGCTGTCCGTCTGGTTCCAACAGCACAGGTCGATGGTGTTCTGGCTGAGTCTGCCCGATTCGACGAGCATCTGCAATAGTCTTGTGTTGCTTTCGGTGCGGGCCATGTCTTCGAGCAGTCGCGCCGGAGTGTCCTTGTAGCGGATGACGGATTGGCGCAGTTCCGGCAGGCTGCTTGCCGCGAGGGTTTCCAGATCATCCTCGGAGAGGCTGGAAAGGTCCGCGTCATGGGTCATCTCCACGAGCTCGTCCAACGCGTTGTAGTCGCGGTTCCGCACTGCGGGTCGAGCAGGTGCTTGCGATCTGCTGCGGGGTGGAGTGTTCGCGCGCCCACCGCAGGTCGGCCCAATCGTCCGACCGCCAGAGGGATTCCGCCTGCCGGCTAGTGTCCTCGTCATTGTTCGTCATGTGCGTTTCCTTTCGTGTTCATCGCATGATTTCCGGCGCGCACTGCGGCCGGCCGTCCTCTTCCGCGGACCACGCCGGGTTGGGGTCTGGGAGCATGTCGGAGAGTTGTTTCGGTCTTTTGTTGCTTCCCATGAACGGTTCGTCCGGCAGACTGTCGCCGTCGAACGCGCGCGCCATGGGTTCAGGAACATTGGCGGCCTCCACTGGTCGTCCAAGACCGGTCGTGGCTTTTCCGCCTTCTTTCGTTTCACGGCTTCCGTCTCGTGATTCGTTGTCTTGTTTTCCAAGGTCTCGTCGTCGTTCATGAGATGTCCTCTCATATGCCGATTCCGGTATTCGCCGTGATGTCGGCGCCCGGGTCATGCCAGGGTTCGGCATGGGAAGCCCGGCATCATCCGAGGGGATTAGAGACCAGGGGTCTCCGACTGGTTCCGGCGTGGTTTGTCCCACGGTGTCCGGAGTGGTGGAGGCGGAGTCCGTCATGAACACCCATGGGTCGGTGTTTGTGTCGGAATACCGGTCCTCGATGGCTTGCAGCAGGTTGTCGATGGCCGATAGACGGTTCGGTCCCTGGCCGGTGTATGCGGCCATGGGTCCTTCGGCCGGTTTCGTCCGTTGCCAGTCCTCTCCGGCGAGACGCCAGAGCCATTCGCCGTGCCATGGCATGATGCTGCCGAGGACCTGCCGTCGGGCAGTTCCGCGTCGCTGATACGTGGACCGTTCGCCCAGGCCGAGCCGGACCGTATGTCCACGTCCCTTATGGTGAATTCCTTGCCGTCGATGCTGAGTCTCTTCGTTTCTTCCATTGGACGCTCCTTTGCTGTTTCGTGTTCCTGTGCCGTTTGGAGTTCCGGCATGTAGTCGATGGGGTTGAGTCGGCATGATGCGCAAAGCTGCGCGAATGCTTCGAGGGTGACGATCGACCCTTTTTTGAGGCGGGTGAACATTGCCGGGCTCACGCCGGCTTTTTCGGCCAGCGCGGTCCATGTCGTGTCGGTTTCGAACCGGTACCGGTTGATGTCCTCGCGGAACCGTTCCATATCGATGGATGGCATGATTGGAGCTCACATTCCGATTCCGGGGCCCATAGGCCCGTTGATAGCGTTCAGGTCGATGCCGGGGTCGATGCCGGGGTCGGGGTCGGGATCGGGAAGGGTTGGGCCGTCGGATCCGAACAGGGCGTCCATGTCGACGCCGATCCATGGGTCGGGGGCCGGGGTTGGAGCGGCCGCGCGTTCGTCCATGGCGCAGACGCGATTGGTGAGGTCGTCCGGCATGTCATCGGCGTAGGCTCCGACGTTTTTCAGAATCGTCTTCCGGTTGTCCCATACGAGCCGGTCCGCCTCATCCTGCTCATGCCGACCAGTCGCCGTCCTTGTTGACCCTCAGATATGGGTCCTGTCGGGATTCCATCCGCCGTACGTGGCTTTCTCCGTGATCTCACCGTCGGTCAGATGCTCTCCGATGGTTTCGCATGCCGTCATGGATGGCCAGGCGCGGTAGTATCCGAGGTTGCTTTCCGGATCCGTGTCGTGGACGGTGTCGACGATGTCATGCAATAGTCCGATGTTCTCCGGCGTGCGTTCGATGAGATGGTCGCCGTCCAGTTCGAGGGCGATCTGCGACGCGGCGAGGGCGCGGGCGCTGTTGGCGTCGGCCGGATCCTCGTCGCGTGTTGTCCAGTAGGCTCCGTCGGCCTGACCGTCCCCCAATGCCTCGTCTGCGGCATCATCCCAATATTCCGGATCGTTCCAGTTATCGGCCCATTCCTTGGCCTCGCCATCGAAG
>ENA-OQDD01000128-OQDD01000128.1-human-gut-metagenome-genome-assembly--contig:-NODE-128-length-30849-cov-2.622258_pt1 | contig 30849 bp, 28 predicted proteins | sample MGYA00242507_ERZ504598 | MGnify/ENA primary metagenome ERZ504598 (study PRJEB26092, sample SAMD00036318) | human gut metagenome | host: Homo sapiens | study: EMG produced TPA metagenomics assembly of...
GGAATAGTTTCAGATTATACGTTTAAGACTAGCTATAAAATTATCTACATTACTAGTATCAGCACTAGCATATAATATTTTAGATAAATAATTAGCATCAGAAAAAGTAACAACCCCTAATTCATTATTAGTATCAAAAGGATAACTTCCATTATCAAGTTGAGAAGCAGCAGTAAGTTTAGGTAAACTTGCAAGATGATATTTAATAATTTCTTCTACGTGTTTATTAAAATCTTTAACTTCACCAATACTTAAATTCCAAAGTTGAGTCATTAAATCAATACCGTCATCTATACTATTTTCATCACCTTCAGTAGAAGTTTCATCAAGATAACCTCCTAATTCTTCATAATCAGTAGTTTGATATAATTCATCTCGTTTAATAAGTTTAGCAACATTTTTATTATTAAAAAGAGCTTCATTAAATTCAGTATTAGTTAGAGAACGCAGTAATGCTCCATAATTAAAATCTTGAGCATTACCGTATTTACGAAGAAATGCACCAAGACCGTTAATTTTAATAGCAGGATTTGGATTATTAATAAAACTATTAAGTTCATTATTTCTAGTTTCATCACTTCCAGCTAATTTCTTAGCACGTTTAAGTCCAGCATTAATAACAGTTTCATTGGTACGTTTTTAATTTCATTAAAATTTAATGGAGCACCATTATATAGAAAATTAAAACTAAGTTTATTCATAATATCAGCCATATAAGTAATAGCTGTATCTCTAGCTTTAATTGTACTAAACAAACCACGTTCTTCTTTTTCAGCAACAGAAGCTATATCATCCATATTACGAAGTTTAATAGCTCTAGCTTCAAGAAGAGCATTATAAGCTTGTCTTCCAGAAGTTTTAACATTAATACCTTTATCAGCTATAATCTTCTTAAAGATTGGGTCTTCAACCATAGCTATAAGACTATAATAATCAGCATTATTAGAACCATGTTCTTTAATAATAACATTATTAAGATTATTATATCCTACAAGTTTAATATTTCCACAACTCATAAGTTTATATTTAAGTTTAAATTCATTAATAGTAATACCTCTATGACTAATGTAAAGTAAAATTTAATTACATCGTCATAGAGGCTGTTTTCTTTCGTTCTAAGCGACTTTTATCTCTGCTTGATTAATTCTACATACAGCTAAAACTGATGCGCCCTGTGTCAAGCAAAGTGGCAAATTCGGACTGTTGGTCTATTGGTAAACGGCTAGTTAATTCAGCCATATTTGACACCACATCATCATCAACACTACTAAACATATTAAGTCCGTCATTAAGATTATCATTATTATAATTATAATCTTGACTGTTATCTTCATTAGGATTTTCAGTTTGTTCTGTACTAGCAGTTTCTTCTTCAAACTGAAAAGTTCCTTGAATAGCTTCTTGATTACTTTCTTTAGGCATTTTCTTAATAGCTTTATAAGCATCTCTAGCAGCAGCTAATAAACTATCTTCATTAATCTTAATACCTAACATATCAGCAATAACTTCAAGAAGTCTACTAAATAAAGTCTTACGTTTATTAACTTTTCTATTATCATATTTAATTTCATTAAGTGCAGTCATAAGAGCATTACTAGTAATACTTTCAACTAGAAATTCTTCAAGAGCTTCACTTGTATTAAAGTTCTCAAATAGATAAGGTTTAAGTCTTTCTTTAGTAGCATCATCTTGAGTATCAAGCCAAGCTTTAAATTTATCATATATAGGTTTAACTAAAGCAAGAGCTTGTTCAGTATTATATTTAGTATAAAGTTGTCTATGTAAACTTTCATGAAGTATAATATTAATAACTCGATAAACCCTTTGACCAGCAATAGCAGAACTACTAAGTTCAATTGTATCAGTATCACGATGATAAACAGCATTAACTTGATTACCATTATTATCAGTAATACTATCTACAACTTGAATATTCTTAGGCAATATACCAATCTTTTGAAGAGCATTAATATAATCAATAGCAGTTTGGTCATTAGCAAAATACTTTTTAAGTCCACGAGTTAAATTCTTAGCAGTTATAGCAGATTCAAAAGCATTAAAATTAATAGCGTTAAGAGTATCATCTAACATGAACTCTGATAGCTGTTCAGGTATTGTTCCATCCTCCACGGGGGTCTACCCTCAAGTTCATAAGTAATATCAAGTTTAGAATGAATATCTATTTGCCAATTACCAGCAGTTTCATTAGTATTAGTATTAGCTAATTTAGTTCTAACTAAACCATTACTAATAATAAAATCTTGATAACTATTATAACTATAAGTTTTACCATCAATATTTATAATAGTTTTACCATTTTCACGATAAATATATTTATTAGTTTTATCATTAGTTTTTGTACTATCATTAATAAAATCTTTACTAATAGCAAATTGGGCATAGTTAAACATTTCATCAATAACAGGACGAAGAGCATTATCTAATTCATCAATAGTACTAGCATTAATACCATAACTTTTACCTATTTTAAAAGCACTATTAACAACATAAGGAGAATTAATAATAATATTACGTTTATAATTACCAGCATCAGAATTAATAGTAAAAGCATAATCCTTACCATTAAAATGTGCACCTTTAACATAAAAGCCTATATTAGTAGGATTAATACTAATTTGAAGTCCAGTATTTCTATCTCCGTTAATAAGTTTATTATTTCCAAATATATCTCCAAGACTTTGTTTAAGTTCACCAAAACTTATTTTACCACTAATATAATCTCTACAAAGATTATTAACTTCATTCTTAATAGAATTAATAATACGTCGAGCATCACCTTTAAATAGATTACTATTTAATGGAACTTGTTTACAAAAAGCATATAGAGAAGTACCATCACTACTTGGAATACTAATAACAGGCATACCATTAGTAGTAAGATTTTCAATAATAGTTGGTTTACTTTCTCCATTAAGATATACTTGACCTTGTACAACTACACCAAGTTTATTAACATCTTCATTATAATTAACTACTGTTTCTTGTACATCATTCCATTCGCCATTAGCATCATCAATAGTATTAAGAACTCCATATTTAATATTAACAGCTTTAATCTTACCTTTAAAATCACCTTTTACTATTGTAATAGCTTGGTCATAACTATTAAGAAGATTATTAAACCAACGATTAATACTAGCTTCATGACTATTCTCATAAGGCTGATTAAATATATATTTAGTAAGATTAACAAGATGTCCAGCTAAATCAAAACTTGCAACAGGAGTGGTAAAATCTCTAACTATATCAGGATATTTAGTTTCAAATTCTTTAAATAGAGTATCAAGTTCTTTATTTGTAACTTCTTCTTTAACAGCAAGTTCATATAAATGACCAATAAATTCTTCATCAAATCTATTACCATCAAGAATACTAATTAAAGCATCTTTAAGTGGAGAAACAACTTGACCATTTTCAGCATGAATATTATATTTCCAACCTTGATTAACCATATCATAATTACCAAACTTATCAATATTTGGAACTCCTATATAACCAATAATTGTATCATTAGCAAATATATCAATACGTTTAAGTTTAACATTATATATGGCTTCTAAATAATCACCTTGCTTAATACTAGTAAATGCTTTAACATTTTCATTTTCTACTATATACTTAAGATTAACATTATTAGTATGTTCAACTTGAAGTCTTTCAAGACGTTCTTTAGCAATACCGTCAACGTATTGAACAAATTGTCTAGCATTAAGTTTCTTAATAGTTGATTCATCAGTAGCACGATATTTACCTTGATTATTAGTGCTGGCGTAAAGATAGTTTTTTATTTGATTAAACAAATAATTTTTAATAATTTTATTACCTGTAATACTATCTATATATTCAACTAATTGACCAATACTAAGATAGACTTTACCATTAACAATTTTACCTCTAGTATTACCTTCACTATCAACACTATTAGCAAAATCATCCATAATAGCTTCTATATTACGTTCATTACCTGTAACAGTAGCATAAGTAGCATTAAGTAATAAACGTCTAGTACTATCATCTTGAACAGAACTATATAAACTACCTCCTGTAAGACCGTCAATAATATCATTAACTATGTCAGTAGCTTCCGTTTGTTCAAATCCAGCTTGACTAAGTTTATCAATAAAAGATTGTCTTGCATTAAGTAAATCACTACTAGTTGATTCATGCCCAAGAGAATCTTCTAAATCAGCAATACTTTCGTAAACTAAATCGGTACCTATTTGACCGCGTTCAAATTCATCATCTGGTAAAGTATTAGTAACTTCAGGTTTAGAAGTACTAATAGGTTCTTGAGAAACTGGTTGTTCAGTTTGAGATTGAGGTTGTTCAATATTAGTAAGTTCACTAGGAACCGCTTCGCTTCGCTCCGCTATACTCCCCGTGGAGGATGGAGATGAGTTAGTATCATCTACATCAGTTTCATTAACTTCATTAACATCAGGATTAACAGGAGCAACTTCTTCCTCTTTAGGAGCATTATTAACATCGTTTCAATTTCTGCAATTTCAGCTAATTGTTCTATTGTATTTTTAAGATGTTCATTACCTTTAGAATTTAAATCAAGTGCAGTATAAGCATTTCTAATAACTTTATCTATATTAGGTTTATTACCATTATTAGCATCTTTAATAACAGAATTAACATAATCTTTTCCATATTGTTTATAAGCATTACGTAAATCGTCCATAGCTTTATTAACAATCTTTTTACGACTACTATCAAAGAAATTATTAAGATAAGTTATACGAGATTTAATATTATCATCAGATAAATTAAGTTGATTTTATTAACTTCAACATTAATTTCAGCATTAACAACTTCTGCTAAATCTTTAAATACTTCATTATATTGTTTTTGAAGTTGAATAGCTGATTGAATATCATTTTTATTTTCAATATCAATAGGGATATAAAGTTTATTAATAGCATCTAGACGTTCATTTAATTGAGCAATACGTTCTTGTTTAACTGAATCATTAATTGCAGCATTATCTTGAATAGTTTTAATATCTCTTTGAATACTATTAATAATATGCTGATAAATACCATTCTTAGCAGAATTAATATCAACATCTTCAATATGATTATTTGTAATATCTTGATTTAAAACATTATTAGCCCAATTAAGAAGATTATTATAATTTTCTTGACGATTACGAGCATGAACCATTTGAGTAGCTATAATACGACCAACTTCAAATCCACCACCAAGTCTATTAACTTTATTTAAAGTAGTATTATATTCATTTTTAAGATTATTAATTTCAGTTTTAAATCTATTAATAAGTTCATTACTTTCTTGTTGTTGTAATCCAAGTTTATTAGTAATACTATCATTAAATTCTTTACTATTAATAGAACTTTCAAGAAGTCCTAAATTACCAGCATTCATAGAATTAATAATAATATTATCCATATATTCTTTTTCAGCTATATTACGAAGTTCTTCTTCAGTACCAGCAATAATATCTGGATTAACTTGATTGCCATTTTCATCAGTAATAGTTATAAATGGATTTTTACCATTAGCAATACTATTAAGTCTTTCTTGATATGCTTGAAAAGTAGCAGTACGACCAAGAATTTCGTTTTCTCTTTGTTTTTCAGCAGAAGTCCAATCTTTATCAAGACGTTTATTAATAAACTCACCAGCTTTATTCATAACACTACTAAAAGTGATACCACCAAGAGCACCCCAAAATGCTTGTTCCCATAACATTGGGTCTTGAAGATAATCTTTAATAGTTTGTTGAGGAATATCTTTATCAAATTACTTTTTTGCCATTATATAAACCATCTTGACTAGCTATATAATTAATAGCTTCTTCAACCCCTTCTGTCCATTCAGCTCTAACACCATGAAGAATATCATTACCCACATCTTTTAATGTACTAGTAATAGCTTGTTTAGTAGTTTTATTACTTAAAGCATTAGTTATTGCAGCGGCATCATCAATATTGCTATTAAATGCAGTATTTAAATTTCTAAGTCTAGAACTAGTTGTATTACCACTTAAAGCATTTTTCCATAAGTTTTTTAAACTATAAACTTGCCATACATCAAAAAGAACATTAGCCCAATCTTCTGCAAAAGTAATATCAGCACTATTTTTAGCAATATCTTTAGCTACTTCTTCATCAGACATATCTTTATATTTAGGATTATTATTATAAAACTCTTCTCTTTGTTTATCATTCATATTAGCAAGTTGAGTTTTAGAATAATCTTCAATATCATTATAAGTTTGTCTAGCTTCTTGATAATTTTCAAGATAACGAGAAGGAACTCCAATAGCAGCAGCCTCTGCTATTCTACCAGTAATGGCTCTACTCTTTTGAGTCATATTAATAGCATTAGCCATTTTATTAGCTAATTTATTAAACTTTATACCTTTACCTAATAAAGAAACACCTTTAGCAAGACCAGTACTAGGAACCATAAGAGTTAAAGAACTAGCTATACTAGGAGCATTGCTAGCCCACCAAGCAAAATCTCCAATATCAAAAGCAGCATTAGGATTTTCTCTATATATAGCTAAACGCTCATTAATAGATTCTTTTAAAGATTCAAGTTCAGAACTTATTTCAGATTGATAATCATTAGGACTATTACTAACCATATTATAGAAAGCATCAGCTAAATCTGCAAAACCAATAGCTGTACCAACAGTAATCTCATTACCAATTTGCCCAATCATTCTTAATCCTTGTTCCCAATTACTTTGATTAACAGCACGTTCTTTATCAAGTTTTTCAGGGTCATCAACAGGATTAACATAAACATCATAAGGAGCATATTTATCTATATCATATTGGTTAAGATATATGATTGCCCAGCAATACGACTAAATAAATGACCACGACCCTGGTCACTAATAGAAGTGCCAGGGTTGTAATCAACTAAAATAGGAGGCTGTATAGCCCCCTTTTTAGTTTTAGGATTATATTCAGGATTAGGTGTTTTATTACCACCTTGTAGAAACTTTAATACATCCATATTAATATAGATTATTAGTTAATTCATCATAGTAATATTGAATAACATAAGGGTCTAAACTGCCACTAAGTTGGGCAAGTTTAGTAGCAACATTTTGTTGAATAGCCTTAACAGCATTTTCATCTACTGCCATACCAGCTTTAACAGCAGTTACAGTTTGTTCCCATTGAGATAAATTATCTACAATATCAACAGCATTTTCTTTACTTACTAAACCAATAGTTTGATTATTAGTAGAATTAATTAAATTAAAACCTCCACCATTGGGTACTAATTTAAATTTATCAATTCCAGTAAATGCAGCATTATTAGTAAGAGAAATAGGTCTATTAGCATTATAATAATTTTCTACTTTACCAGCAGCTCTCCAACTAGTATCTTGATTCCAAGATTGAATAATAGAACTATCAATGGCACCACTACCTACAAGTAAAGTAATAGGTTCTCTTTTAAGTTTACCTTCTGTATCGTAATAACCAGCAATATTAATTTGAACTCCAACATCACTAGTTTTTGGGTCACGAACAATAGTAGGAGTAATTTCATTTTCTTTAGCACTTCTAAGATAAGCTGTATAAGCTTTTCTATCCTCAGAAGTCATAGGTTCAAATATTCCATTTTCGCTAGTAATATAAGCTTCTCCTTGAGTTAAATCAATTCCAGCTTTAATTGCGCTCATTGCTTGTTCTTCTAATTGTTTCTTTTGAGCAGCATATTTACTAGCAGCTTCTGGATTAGAACTCATAACAAAATTAAGTTCAGCAAGTTCAGGAGTCATTGCAGATATGCCAATAGTAGAAGCATTTATTTGTCCACCGTCAAGAACAGTATCATTTTTAGATTTAAGAGAATCAACATAATTAATCAAACCAATATAAGGTTCTTTATTGCCTGTTGGTAATCCAGCATGATGTTCTTCACCATTAGAATCAACTCTAACAAATTTATCACCATAACCAAAAAATCTAGTCTTAGCAGAATTAAGAAAAGCATTTAAAGGATTTCTAGTATCTTCAGCTTCTTTAACAGCTTTACCAAAACTATAAATAGATTTATGATAATCTTTAGATAATTCAGCATATCTATAACCATTACCATCAGAACCAAATCTTATTCCAAGACTAATTGCTTTTTTCTCTCCTCCAATAGCATTAATAAATGAATTATAAACATCATCATTATTAAAGTATTGTCTAATAGCAGAACTATCTCCAAATATTTGATTAACATATTTACTATATCTATCTGCATATTTATTACTAGGTAAATTACTTAAACTAATAATAGAATTATATGTATCAAATCCATCAATACTATCTTGAGATTTACCAACTTTAAGACTATTAATATATTCTTGATTATCAATAATATCATTAAGATAACTTAGAGCATATGCTCTATCAGATGGGCTAGTAATATTAGTCATGATACTAGTTCTAATATCATTAGGATTAGCAGTTGCTAAATCAATATTAATATCAGGATTATATTTGTTGAGTAATCCAGCTATTGATTGTCTATTACTAGTAATTTCGGCTTGAGCTTGAGCAGGCATAAAATTATCAATACGAACAGGAGTACCTTTATAAGTTAAATTATCAATAGCTTGTTTTCTTTGATTTGCACTTCCTAATCCAGCTTGTTTAGCTAAAGCTAATTGAGCTTTCCATGCTTCTCCATAAGTAGTATTACTATCTTGATTATAAAAGTTGCAGCATTATAGAAAGGGTCAATACGTTTAGCAAGATACTGTTCAGGAGTAAGTAGAATACCATTTTTATCTGTTATATCAGGATTACTACCATTTTGGTCATATTTCCATTTAGCAATCTTATAATCTTGTTCAAGACTAGCTTTAGCACCAGGAGTATTTTCAATAACAGCTTTAACAGCTTCAGCAAGTTTAGCTTTACTTAATCTTTGCCAATCACCTTTAGTATGAGAATAAATCTCTCCTGTAACAGATTTAGTAATATCATCAGTAACTTTTCCATTAGCATCAAGCCATCTTGTTTGACTACCTCCGCCTTGTTCTTTAGCAGCCCATTGAAGTGCTTGATTAAGTATTTGGTTCATAGGAATTTCAGAAACTTCTTTATCAATAGGGGTCCATTTACTTCCACCAATAACATTACCGTTCTTATCAGTATATCTTGATAATTATATTTATTAACAGCACGATAATAATTCTTATAATCTTCAGATAAATCAGTACGTTTATCAAGATTATCCATATAAGCTTTATAATCTTGTTGAGCACGTAAACGACCAATCATTCCAGGACTTGAAGTTATATCTCCATAAGTTCCAACTATATCATCAAGACTAGAATACGCATTACCATACTGCATATTTTCAGTAAGAGCATTACGAACTTTATTAAGTTGTTCTTGACGCCAAGCATCTTCAGCTTCATTTAAATCTAATTGAGCAAGTTGAGCATCAATCTGAGATTTAGTTTGAATAGCTTGTTGATGTCCTTGTTCAAGAGTATTATAAGTTCTAGCTAAGACATTTAAGTCAATAGGATTAACTTGTTGTCTAAAAGTAGGAGTATAAAAGTTTATCGGCATGATTGTTTTCCTCCAAGTTTTCTACGTTTACGAATAATAAATTCATCATAATCAACTCCAGCATCTCGCATAATTCTATCATCTACATTAGGAGCAGATGCTCTCATAGCACCAATAGTATTATTTAAAGCTTTACGATTTTCATATCTACTAATCATATCTTGAATACCAGCATTAATTCCACTAAATAAATTATTAATATTAGTTACTTTAGCTTCTCTAATACCATTATCAAATGCTGCTTTTCTATCTATATATTGATTGTATTGTTGAGCATTAAATTGACGAACACTTTGCTGATTACGTCTATCTTGATTAATAAGATTAGTTTCTATATTTTCTTTATTACCATAAAGTTCATTAGCAGCTTGACCAGCAGCATTACGAACTCGTTGTTTACGAGCTAAACTAACACGACTACTAGCAGTATTAGAATCAATATCACGATAAGCTTCAAATTTATCTTCTCTAATTCTATCAAGTTGAGGATTAATATTATATTTAGTTTTAAGTTTATTAGCGCTAATAAGAGTAGGTTGACCCGGACCTCTCATTTTATTAATAGCTCTTTTACTAGCAAAATAACTAGCTAAACTGCCAGCAACATTACTACCTAATCCAATCCAATCAGCAGTAGTAAGATTTTTAAATTTACCTTGTCCTTTACCATCTGAAGATGTAATTTCTTGAGCAGGAGTGCTAGTAGAAACAGGTAAAGTAGTAGGAATACTAGCTTCTATTTTGGTAGATTACGATTATAAACAGCAGTAGGAGGAGTTTTAATAGAGATAGATTGAGTTGATTGACTTGACTTACTACGTCCTCCACGGGGGGTCTTCCCGCTAGATTTAGTTGCAGATAAACTTGGAATATTAGTATTATTCATACTAACATCTTTATCATTTCCGTGACTCCAACCAGCTCTAACTAAACCACTAGTAATTCCAGCACCATCTTCAAATAAAGGAAGTCTACGTTCTGCATAATATTGAGGACGACGATTTCCATTATCAATATTAGGTTTATTAGTATTAGTATTTACATTATTATTTTTAGACCATCTTCCATTTCTAAAAGTATAATCACTTCCAATAATAGTTTCTCCTCTAGCAGATTTATTAATAGGATAAGCAGAAGTTCTATTAATAGTTCTATTAGTAATAGGAACATAAGCTCCAATTTGTTCATCATATTCCCAAGTTCTTCCGTGACGATTAATTCGAGTTCCACCAACAGCAAATTTATCGCGTAGACCCCCCGTAGAAGATGGAGAATGGATTAAGCCATTCTTAACATTACCACTAATACTTACAATTAATCCTGTATTACCTTTTTTTCTAAGTTCAGGATATTTATTATAAACTTTAGCTTTAACATCACTTCTACCGTGAAGTCCAGCTAGTCTTAAAGCATCAACAGCATCTGCTTTTGTAGGAATAGGATAACTTCTATGTCCACCAGCAAAATCTTTTTTAGCTACACTAGGATAAGGTTTCTTTTTAGAACCATAATCTTTATCTCTACTTAATCCACCCATAGCTTTTTTATTTTCATTTATATTATTTTTATTTATATAATCAATAGTTCTAGGAAGATTACTACCATGTTTACCAATAGTTGTTCTATAAACTTCTTTAATTATTTGATTAATCCAAGTATTATCAATTTTATTAGCTAAATCATAAATTTTTTGTCTACCTAAATTAATAAAATTAGTAGCAGTTCTACCTATTCTAGAAGCTTTAGTTAGACCTTTAATAAATTTATAATTTCTATTACCAGCTATTGTAGGATAACCACCAATAATTATCGAACCACTTTCAGCGATTTGTCTTTTATATTCATCAGGTGCTTGATAAATTTTACCACCTTCTTTATATTTAGTTCCATCATCATTAATACCATTTCTATCTTTAAAATCTTCTTGAGCTTTAAATACTTTATTAGGATTAGCTCCACCCATAACTAATTGAGCAGGACTAGCACCATTAAGTATAGGCTGTGCAGAATAAACTTTAAGTTCATTTCCATTAGTTTCAACTACTTCACCACCTTCTACTTCAATACCAGTTTTATCACTAGGACCAATATCAATACCACCTTGACTATGTTTTCTTCCATTCATATAAAAGAAAATTATTACCAAGAGGTTGAGCAATGCCACCAGCAACTACATTTGGTACTTTACCACCAACAGCATATTGCTTTTGAGGAAGCTTTTTTCCATTACTTCTAGGAGTTTGAATAATATTAAATGGAAATGTTGGTCCAAGTTCATCATCACTAGGAAAAGATTCTTTATTAAAATCTTTAACATAATTAATAAGTCTACCAGCAGTATTATTCATTAATTTTCTCTATTATCTTTAGATACTAAATTGTTTATACCATTATAGAGAAATTCATTACCAAGTCTTATTAAACCAGTAGATTTAGCAACTTTATCATAAGCTCCGCCAAGTGGAGGAATACCATTTTGAATAAATCTTCCATTACGAGTAATATTACCTCTAAATGTACTAGGTAAATTACTTATATGAATAACTTTATCTTTTCTAGGCATTTTATATAATATAATGAGAAATTGTAATTTGATTGATTTTAAGGCTCTCTGCTGAACGATAGCTTATCAGTCGATTAATAGTTCATACCTATATATAATAATTCAACAGAGAGCAAAAGACTAGCGTTTATGACCGCCACAGCGATATACATTTAGCCTATCTCGATATACTGATTGAGGCATAACAGGTTGTTGAACAGTACCATTAGTAATCCATTCAGACGTTCAAGACCAGTTTAGGAGCACTATAACTAGCTTGGTCAGCTTGTTTAACTTGAATTGGTTGTTGTCCTTTACTTCCAAACATACCACCAATTAAACTTCCAGCAGCACCAATAGCAGCACCAATCCATGCTTTTCTACGTCCACCACATTTATATTTATTAATAAAACTAGAACGTTGATACATAGTCATTGGATTAGTCATTTTATCAGAAGTAATATTAAGTTGCTGTTGACCAGCTTGAAGTTGTTTACGCTGTTCAGCTTCTTGAGCAATACGTTTATTTTCATTAATTTGTTGATTAGCAGAAATACCTTGACTTATTGCGGTACCTAATTCACCAAGTCCTTGAACTCCTGTAATAGAACTAGCAAGATTACCTAAACCGGGAAGAGCATCAGCAAATTCAGTACCGAAACCAGCTTTACGTCGAACTCTACCGCCACATTTAAGAGTTAATTTATCATTATATTGGTCAACATAATCTTGATTAGCATAAGCACTAGTTAAAGCTTGAGCATTTTGTAAAGCATCTTTATGGTCTTGTGCAGCTTGAGCTTCAGCTTGAGCTTTTTCTTGAGCTTTCTTTTGCTTATTACCTTTAATAATACCACCAGCAATACTAGCGGCTGCACCAATAATAGCACCAATAAAAGCTTTTTGTCTTTGTCTATCTCTATACTGTATCATAATTTTCTAAATTGAGTTTGAGCACATTCAAGACTTTCAAATTCAATGCGCTTATTATCTGAATTATTAAATATGAAACGAACTACAAAATAATTACCATATACTCTACGAAGTTTATCACTTACTGTATTAGGATGTTCTTTAATTGCATTACGGAAATAATTAAAGTTATATTGAGTAAGTTCATACCAAGGTTTTTTATACTTATTAAATTCATTAAGTTTATCAATATTAATATCTATATCATCAGTATCATTATCTTCATTAAATATACGAAGTATATCTCCAGCATAAGGATGTTCTCTTAAATCTACAGGATTATTAGTATTATCACTATAGAAAGGAATATATATTTTGCGTACTTTATATTTAATAAATTCAAGAAACTTAATAAGTTCATAAGATTCATTAATAATAATATCAATATAACTATTATAAACAAGTTCTGGTTCTTCGCCAACTTCTTGTCTTGAAATCATATAAAGACTATTACTATCATCTCCCATGTGAGTATTAAATCTACCATAATTATATTCATTAGTAAACACATGAAGAGGACAATTAAGTCTATCATTATTATGTTCAGTTTGAAAATAACATTTAGTTTTAGTTGACCAAGCATTATTAAAGTAATAATCATGTAAACTAATAAAGCTACCAACTTTATAATTAAAACTTATTACTTCATTATGAGCTTCTTCAATAATAGTTTTACTAACAGGATTATATTATCATATGTATAATCAAACTTAATTAAAATAACGATTATTATATTTATCATGAGCAAATCTAACATTATTAGGACGATACTTATCTAACCATAACTTATATCTTCATACATTAATTTAAGTTGTCCATCATCAAATTGATAAAGAGTATGAAAATCGTCATTATAGAATATATAACCAAATTCTCCAACTATATATGCTAAATCATCTTGCAATCCACCATATCCTTTATCACTAGTAAAAACTTCTTTATAATCAACTTCAAAAGCATCGGGTTGATATAATTGAACATTTTCATCTCTAGTTTTAAGAGCTGCACTTATATCAAACATGAACATACTATGTTGAGTATGAACTAAAAGATAATATCCAATACCAACAAGATTAGTAATTATTCCTTTATTTTCAGTAATATTTTTATAACCTTCAATAGGAAATACTCTCCAAGCATTAACTTCACTTTCATCTTGAATAATATTACTACGTCTTATAGTTTTATCAAAACGAGTAATATTAATAATATCATTACGATATTGAGTTAATAACTTAGGAACAAATTGGTCAACATTACCAATAGGGTCTTTAAATAAATCAACACTATTTTAGGTTCTACAAACGTACCAAATGCAACACTTTTCTTGTCAGTATCTTCTTTAATACTAAAAGCTATCTTACTAGGTTCATTATTAAAACATTTACTTTCAAAGAACTTATCATTATAAAGAGGAAATTGAATATAAACATTAAATGGAATATCAAACCAACATGGTTCATCACCACTATAATAATATTGATTATTAGTAGGAGTATATAATTTATAATTGCCTTCGTTCATTATAACTCCATTATCATTATAAACAAGAACGCCATCGTAAGTCATTCTACCATTATATCCATGTTCAATAGAATAAGTTCCACCATTATAACAAACATCATTAAGTCTTACAAGTTCTTTTTCTTTACTAGTATAGATATTTTTAGTACAATTAAGAACTGTTGCGAGAAACATAGTTTCAGCATCAAGTAGCAATTCCTTATAATCATCCATTTCAAGAGCAGTTCCTTTTCCAGCTCTACTATCAGTAACACTATCAGCAACTACTAATTTATAATTATTAATAGGTTTATATTCATTTCTGCTAATTACACCTATAACTGGCATATTATAACTATAAGGATAAGTAGTATTAACTACCATATCAACTACATCATGTTTTTCTTTATAAGGTTCAAATTTACATTTACCATCAATACGAATAATATTAAAATCATATTTAATACTATCATCAATATCAAATCGACCACTATATAAATAACATTTATCACTAGTAAAATTATTAGCTACAAAACCAGGTTTAGTACCCCAACTACCATCTTGCCAAGTAACATTACTAGCTATATTACAATAATCTTTTCTAGTTAGTAATCCAGTATATCTAGTAATAGGTTCAACTTTTTCATAACTAATAAACCATCCAACATAACCTAATTCTTTAATTTGATTCCATAAAGTAGTATCAATATTAGCACGAATATAAAACTTATTAAAAGTATTATTCATATTATACACAAAATCTCTAGTATGTTCACCACCAACAACTTCAGAATCAAATATTAAATCAGGTATTCTAAATAGTTCATCGCCATTAATATTTTCATAATAACCAAACTTAGCTTCATTATCAACACCAATAGCACCTATTACTTGATTGCTACAAGGAGTATAACTACCACTATTTATAACTTGATAAACATATAAATCATTGTATTTATCTTTATCTTTATAATCAATAAAATAATTAGATATAAGAGTATATAGTTCATCTTTATTACTAGCTTCAAGTTCTCCAGAACTATTAAGTAATATATTAGTGGTAGGATTATTAATAGGTTCAGCAGTATAAACTACAATTTTATGATTAGCAATATATCTTTTAACATTAGAACTAATAGTAGATATTGGAATATCTCCACTAATAACTGCCCAATATGGAATATTACCATTACCTTGATTATTCCAATTAAAAGTAATTATAGTACAATGAGAACCATCATTAACAATATTATTTATATACTTATCTTTATTTGACAATTTATATCCTCTACTAGCATCACCATATTTATCAACAAAATGAATAAAAAAGTTATATACTTCTCCGGGAATAAGAGTATCGTTCTTTTTACGTTCATTAAAATCATAACTAGGTTCAATAATAGAATGAGTAATTCTCATTTTACAATTATCAATATCAAATATAGTATCTCCAAATAATACTTGCCCACTAGTAAATACAACATCTTCTGTAAATCCAGTTCCATTATAAACATAACAAGCTATTTTAACTGTACTTGGCATAGTGTAAACAGTTTGATTATTTTCATATTTATAACTTGTAGGAATAATAAAACAATGACAAGCAAGATATTCTTTAAGATTATGACTACCTCTACTACCTACTTTTATTTTAGTATTATAATTAATCTTTAAATATTCATGTGCTGCAATACCTTGTATAACTGTATCATTAAATAAAGTTCTAAAAGTACGAAAAGGATATTGATTATTATTGAATACTTTATTAATATCTTTAATTTGCCAATCAGCAGTACCAGTAATTTGAAGGCTAGCCATTTTAAAATATGGACCTTTTTCACTAACTGCATTAACAGTGGTATAATCATTATAATAAGCATTAACAGCTTTATTACGAAGTTTAATAGTAATATCTTTAACAGCCTCTTTTAATGTTTTACCATTACTTAAAGTTCTATCATCATTATCAGTTTTTTCATTATAATTAGCAATATATACTCTATTTTATAATTAATAATATTGCCAACATTATAATAATTATAATAATCAGTAGTTAAATCAGAAACGTTATATTCAACAAGAATATCTCTACTAAATTTAAAAATATTATTATTTAAATCATCAGTCTAAATGCTTGAGTACCATCCTTTTTACATACAATAAAACCAAGTTGATAAAGCCCTGAACGACCTCCACTAATACTTATTTCAAAAGTTTGATTACATATATCTTTAGAATCACTAAATGAATCAGTATTACCATAACAATAACCATTTGGTTCATCTTTTGGTTCATAAACATTAGTTTTTCTAAAACAAACTTTATTAATAACTTGTGGTATTATAACATCATTAAAAATAGGAAATCCAATACTATACCATTTAGTATAATTAGTTTTATCAATTTTATAACGAATAAATAGAAAATAAAATCCTTTATAAGCACCACCACTAACATAGTTAGATTACTAATAGTGGGTAATGTTATTTGAGGAATAATAGACATTTCAGAATCAGGACGGTCAGAATCTAAATCAATATTAATAGTTTTAAGAGGAACATCAACCGAAGCATTACTTTCTGCAATAGCTACTATAAGATGATTTTTAACATTATAAGTATATGTTCCTTTAATCTTACCACCATTATATTTCCAATTACTATTTACTCTATAACAATTATCAGCTTGTTCATTATATCTATAAATATAAGAACTATTAGAATCAGTATTAATAACAAATAAAATAAGTTCAGTACTAGTAGGAATAACACCAACTATTTTAAAATTATTAATACCATCTTCATGAATAGCGTTAGCAATTACTTTACAATCTTCAAGCCCTTCTTCATTAACAATCATCCTACCATCATTACTTACTTTAATATTCTTAGCAGCAACTAATGAATAAGGTACACAATCACCTGGATGTTTATTAAGACTAAGTTTCTTTTGTATATTCATAATTATTTAGGAAAAGTAAAGTTATAAAAGAACTCATTCCAACCACTATCATCATCACTTTGTTCATCTAATAAAATACTAGTCTTAATATCTTTCTTCATACTTTCCCATAGATAGAAAGGATTAGTTCCATATTGACTAGCAGAAAGATTAAACACAGGATGTTTATATCCTCTCATAAGCATACGAGCCATACAATAATAAGCAAGACCTTGAATTAATTTACCATTAGCAGGTATAACAGGAACTTCACAATGATAATTATCACTATATTGAGTTTCAATATCTTTATAAACAACTGTTATACAAGTATCATTAAAATTAAGTTCAATAGTATTACCTCCAATAAGAATATAATTATGATTTGACTTATCATATCCTCCACGGGGGGTCTGACAATGAGAATGAACTTCATGCTGACATCTTGGACATTCAGTATTGTTATGAAGTGTATAAACAACAGGATTACATCCTATTTTACCAGTATCAATAACCTCTCTAGTTCTAGAACCATTAGGACAACAATCATCAGGCATACCAAGATAGTCTTTATTAGTAGCACGCTCCGGACTTTCGTCCTCCGCTTGACCCCCCGTAGAGGATGGAGCAGATTCAGTATCACCACATCTATATTTACTACCATCAGCTCTAGGTACTTCACAACCGTTACTATCATATACTTTAAGACCGTCATCAATAAGACAACATTTACTTTTAGCTATCTTATTAATGACGGTTAGTTTCATTTTCTTATCAACTTTACGAAGAACTTTAAGTTCATTCATAGCATCAACACACCAAGCAGGAACTCTAGGAATCCAATCACTTCCATCAGGATTGAAATCATTATCAAGTTTACCAATAATATGTTCTATCGTAATCGTTTTATTATTTGCCATAATATTAGTTTTTATATCTAGTTTTATTACCATTATTATGTGCTCCACGTTCATACTTTTGTTGATTAACATTTCTAATATATTTAAATGGAGCATTAGGTTCTCGTTCAAGATAAATAAGAAGTTTACTTCTTAATCCTAGTTTAAGATTAAAATATCATCAACAGTTTTACATTCAGAATTAAGTTGTTTAGCATCTTTACCACGAAGCTCTCTATTAATATAATTAGCATACTTAAATTTAATAGCACTATAACTATGAGTTCCATTATTAATAAGTTGTATTTCATAAAACTCTTTATTAGTTTTATAAACTACATAAGGAATACCATCATATTTAAGTCCACGAATTTTATATATCTCTGCTTCTTCTTTATCATAAGGTTTAAGACCAGCATCAATAATTTCTTGTTTCTTAAGTCTAGTAGCGTTCCAATCAACATAAGTATCTCTAGGTTTATCTCTATATCTCCAGAAATTAATAACTAAGTCACCAATTTCATATTTAAAATGATAAGCATAGCCTTCAAGAACACATTTATGAACACCATAACTATAATATCTATGAATATACTTTTTATAATCAGAAAGACTTAATTCAGAACGTCTTGTAGCAAGTTTAAGAGCAATAATATAATCGTTTGCTTTTTTAGCTAAGTTACAATAACGCAAAAGTTGGAGAAGAACAATACGTCTTTCTCCAACTGTATAACTAAGCCTATTATTAATTAATTGCTCTAATTTATTAATTAGTTCTATATCATCATTAAGAAATTGAAACCCATATTCATTAAGATTTATTTTTAAATCATCTTTAATAACTTGATTTTTACTTTTAATATAAGCACGACAATCGGCTTTCATCTTATTTATAACTTCAAGTTCTTTATTGTATTTTGTCATATCGTCATTAGAAGTTTCAATAAACTTTTTATAATAATGACTAATATCTATATCTTTAATCATAATTTATCTAGTTACAAAATTATCAATAGGAGTTTCATTTGTTTGACGAGGAACTTCAATAAGATTACGTTTAAATACAATTTCTTTAAGAGCTCCAATCATATCTTCAGGAATAAGAAATTCATCATCATCGTATTTAGCTTCATCATCAATAGGGTCATAATTTACATCTTTAGCTTTTTCAACAGTTTCGGTAGGAACAAGATAAGGAATTTCAAATGGAGATTCAATAATAATAGAACCTATATTTTGAAACCAATCTTTATTATTACTAAAGAAATAAATATAACCATTAATATAATCATAAACAGGAAGATTACACATACCTGCAAGATAATGATAAAACTTAGCACTAGTTTCTTTTGCAAATGGTATTTCTATCCCAGTATGTCCGGTAGTTCTAATTGATTGGAAAGGTAAGTTATTAATAAGTCTAACTGGCTTTGGAACTTCTTGTTTAGTACGTTTAATCGCAGGAAGCCCAAGAGTTTGACTATTATATAAGTCACCATCAGGAATATTAATAATAGAAACACGAATACGTTGCTGAATACCTTTATCAACATATTTATGATTTTCATAACTTTTACGAATTAGTTCATTACGACCATGAAGAATAGCATATCGAAGATTACGTCTAAGAGGAATACTATTAGGATTGCCAACAGCATGAGCAAATTCACTAACTAATTGATTAAGACTAGCCATGTTAAGATTGACTTGCGTTTTCTAATTGATGAACTCTTTCTTCAAGCTCATTAATCTTATCAGAATATGTTTCAACTTTAGCTTTAAGTTCATTAACTGTATCAACTAATTCATTATGCTTTTGTTCTATAACTTTAACTTTTTGTTCAAGTTCAGTATTATTAGTATAATCAACAATAGAATTAAACAATTTAATTAGAAGTTGTCTATCTTTATTAGATATATCACTATTTAAAAACAATATAGTTCTAATAATATCATCTTTAAGTTTATCTTTAGTCATAATATATTATGTTTGAGGTTTAACTTTTTCTTTTTTACTTTTAGTATAAATACGCCAATCATATTTAGTAATTTAGGAATAAAATAAGGACCAAATCTAAAATCAAATTCAGTAATAAAATTATTACTATTAGCTTGGTCACCTATAAAATAACATTTATCTTGAATATTATCTATTGTAATATCGGCATGATTAACACCTTTTTTAAGAAGATAAACACTATTATAATTTGCATTGCGATTTACAATAACTACATCTCTAATAAATGTCCATATATCACCAAAAAGTTTAGAATACCACGATAAACAGCAGGAGAACCCCAAGTAGGATTACCATCTTCATTAATATAAAGACTATCTCCTTTAGATGCACCTTCTAAATTAGGTAGATGTTTAAGTCCTTCTGCAAGTTCATTTAGTATATGCTTGTTAAATCTTAACAAGCCATTATACATTTCTACTAAATTAAAATTCATATTAAGCTTGTTCTAGAGCATCAACTCGACTATCAAGAGAATTAATATTATTAGTATTTTGATTAACTTTAGTTACAAGTCCTTGAAGAGCAGTAATTATAGCATCGTTTTTAGTATCATTACTAGATTTCATAGCATTAATTGCAGCAACTATATCTGTATTTGCTTTATTAATAGTAGAATTAACAGTATCAAGTTTATTACCAATAGTAGTTTTCATACTATCAACAGCAGCTTTAATACTATCTAATTTAGCATCAATTTATCAAAACGATTATTAAGAAGAGCTTGAGTTTCATCTGATTCACTTTTATGTTGATTTTCAAACTCATCAAATTCAGCTTTAACCATTTGATGTAATTCAGTAATTTTTTGACTAATTTCATCAAGATTAACTATAACATTATTTTCTCCAAGTTCATCATGTTCTTTATTACCAGAAATACTAAGTTTAAGATTATCAATAAGTTTACTAATTGCATCTAACTTATAATTAACTCTTTTATCATCTTCCATATCTTTAAAATTTAGTTTGTTACAAATATAAATTATATTGTTAATAACAAGTAGTTTAACTATATTATTAACATTTTTTTAATTAAGCAGTCTTAGAACTATTAATACCTAGATATTTAGTCCAAGTATAATGTTTACGTTCACTAATATAATTAAGATTATCATCATTAATATGAGCTTCTTCTTCAAAACTTACATCTTTATAAGTATCATGTTGTTTAATATGAAATAATCTTATAATAAGATATTCAACACCATACCATATATAGAAAAAGATATATAACATCTCTTTCATTTGTTCTGTATGAATAGCCTCATGATTAAGTTCTTTATTACTTAATTCTCCTTTAGTAAATATAATACCAAAAATATTAATAGCTTTATAACCATTAAAAGGAAAATGTTTAGTCTTAATAACTCTCATAACTTTACTATTTTGAAATTTAATATTGTAAATATTTATGTACGTCCATAGAGCCACTTTTTAGGCTTATAGTAAGACTTTTATTCAATCGTGTATAACTAATCAGCTAGGCTTAAAACTAGCCAAATTCGGCAAGCTATACTCCCCGTAGAGGATATAGCAGGTCTGAATCAGTTAGTCGAGCCTAGCTAATAATCATCATACAATATCAACCAATAGCATTATCAATATCTTTATAACCAACTCCAAATTTCTTTAGAATAGGACTAACAACCCAACTCCAAAACACAGGAGCAAGAACAGCACTATTAACAAGCATAATAGTATTATCATACCCAGATGCAATATAAATCATAGCCATAGTAAAAATACTTATTACTAATACACATCTTTTTTGCCAAGTAGGAACTTTATTATCACCATTAAAGTAATCAATAACTTTAATAATAATATAAGTTAGAACATTAACAATAAACATAAATCCAAAATCAAAATTACTAAGGATTCCATCTACAATTACATCAATAAATTTGTCCATACTAAAATTTAGATAAATAAAAAAGGGAACTATCCGAAGATAATCCCCTTTTATAGTTTTACAATAATGATTAGTTATTCATGTGAAAATATTCCCACACTTTATCACTATCAAAATCTACATCTTTAAACCAAAATGTAATTTTCACTAGGATATAGCAAAGGGTCACTACTACCTAGTATGAATTGATTAACAGGTATCATATCTCTTTCAATTTTATGTTCTTAATCAAACTTAGTAATATTACTGAGCAGGAGTTCCGCTAGCAGGTTGAGTAAAACCACATGGTAAACATCCACAAGCATTACGTCCAACTAGACCAGTAACAGTAGGTTCATTTGGAAGAGTAACTACACCATAGATAACATTACAAGTCTTTCTATCAGTATAGTTGATACCAGCCGTAAACATCTTTTCCATTTCGCATTGGATAAGTTTATCTTGATAAGGACGAATAGCTTTAGTAACAGCCAATTCAGCTTTCAAATCAGATAACTCTTTACGGATATCATCATCAGCATCACGAGTATATTTGTAAAGATTAAAATGGTCAGTGTTATTTTTCTCAATAAGAGCATCAGTATGATTACGTCCATCAATATAAACACCAAACAATTCACTATTAAGACGTTCTCTATCTTCAAAGCGTTGATTCTGTTGAGTCAAAGCCCATTGATAAAGACCACCTTGAAGAGCTAAAGTATCTTCACAAGATTTTCCCATGCTTGAAAAGCAGTAGGGGCACCGCTTCCACTACCAGCAGTAGCACCAAGTACGTTAATATTAGTAGAGCCATCACCTAACATTCCACCACCAGCACCACCTAATACACTAGAACGACGATTACCAAACAAAGCCCAAGTACCAAGTGCAGTACCGATAATACCAAAAGTTAAACCTGCATTAGCTTTACCGTTTACATCACGACGATTACAACCGTCATAATTCATTCCAGCACCATTATAGCCCTCTGGAACAACTTTCACTTTTTCAATTACTTGCATAATAAATTAAGTTTAAGTTAAAAAATAGATTAATACTTGTAGTTTGAACTACATAATCTATAACACTTAAACCGTTATCTTTATTTGGTAATTAATATTATTTTAACTTTCAATAGGACTATATATTGTCAATTCACCAATTTTGTTAAGTTTAGTATATTTTATTTCACCTATTGAAGTCTTACCTTCATCAGCTTTACCACCTTCTGTACCAACATAACATTGAATAGTTTGTTGTCCTCTAAATTCAGAATTACCTGCAACAAAACCAAATCTAAATTTATAGTTATCAGTATAATTATCATTATAAACAGTGTTATCTTCATTTAACAAAACTGTATGATATTCATAACTATAATTATCATCACTAGTTATATTAAGAGTTGGCTTATCAAGAGTTAAAGGAGTACCAGTTGTATTAACTTGATTATTCCAAACTTTATATTTATCATTAGGTTGATTTTCATACCAACAATAACCATCACGATGAATATAACCACCGCCATGACGAATTATTTTAATATTATCTAAACCAATAGTTTTATCATTAACAGGATTAATTCTAAAATATTTTACTTCATTATTAGATTTAGCAACTCTTTTAATAACTTCACCATACCAACATTCTTTATAACCGCCATGTCCATCAGGCATATTAATAGTTCCATCAGCCAAAGGAAAAATAAACATTCCTCTATTATCAATATCAATTTCATTATTTTTTAATTGCCAAGCATGAACAATAACTCCACCTTTATAAGCAGTACATTCAACAGTAACATGACCTCTACTCAAACTTCCAAACCAATTAGAACAAAGATTCATTTTCATTATATCAGGCATTTTATCTTCAAGGTCAATCATAGATTCAATATTAAACATAACACATTCAGCACCTGATTCAGTATTATCACCACCCCAATATAGATAAGGAATTTGACTTGAATTCCAAGACCAACCAACAGCTATATAATTTAAACTATTAATAGGAGAATTAACATAATATGATTTAGTGTCCAAATCTCGACCATCATCACTACCCCAAATGTATCTAAGTTGGACACTAGTAAAATCACTAAAATGAATAACAGAAGTAGGCCAAATATGATTAGCACCATCATAAACATGAGCAATATTAGTTTGACCTACTGTACGCTTCTTAAGAGGTTGAGCAATTCCTCCTTGACGTCCAAGAGTTAAACTCATTATTCATCAACAATATTATAAGTCATTCCAGCAACTGGGGTAATAGTCGCATATTGGGTAGCAGTACCTGTCCAAATTGGAAGACTAAGTTTATTACTATTTGCACTAGGCATAGTCATATTAACTCCACAACCATCATTAATAGCTTTTTGAATCTTATCAAGATTAACACTATTAGTAATAGTTTGATTTATTTCTTCTTTAAAGTTATTAAATGTATCATTAGTAACATATCTATTAAGTAACTTATTAACTTCTTCTTTATTATAAGTTTCAGACTTAGTATAATAATTTTTAAGTAAATTATTAATTTCTTGTTTAGTATAACTATCAAATGAAGAAGTATCTCCCATTACTCTCCATTCAGTACCATTCCAATAACAAATCTTTCCATTACGATATTCAATCTGACCTTTAGCCCAATTACTACAAGTTACATTAGGAAGATATTCAGACTCTTCACCAACATACCTGTAAGTTTACATTTATTTAAATCAATAGTACCATTTTCAATAATACCACCTTCAAATACAAGTTCACATCCAGTAGGCATTGTAATAGTTTTACCACTTAAATCAAAAGCATAACGAATAATATAACGAGTATTTTCTTCGTTAACCATATCTTGAGTAAGAACAGCTTTATAATTAAGATAAATATTATTTTTAACTTGAACTAGATTTTCTTCATTAAAATAATATTTAATATTATCTACTGAATTAACATATATAATACCAAGTCTTGGACGTTCATCAGAAAGACAAGTATTATAAATATTATAATCTTCACTATTTCCATAGTCAGCAGTGTTGACCCCCCGTAGAGGATGAACCCTATCAGTAGGTTCTACAATAGTCCATCTAGTATAATAATTATAAAATCCAACTCCATCATTAATAGTCTTAACTCTAAGAACAAATAATTTATGATAAGTATCATAATAAATACCAGCAGTATTACCTAAATCTGTTCTAATAACTTCATAAATATTAGTATTAAGAACTATTTGACCATATTGTTCACAATAAGTATCATCAAGAAAACCATCAAATAAAAGCTGTTCTGCATTACTAGCATCATCCTCCACGGGGAGTAAGACCTTGCGAATTATTTTATATCCTTTACCACTTTTATATTCAGGCTCATAAGTCTATCTTTAAGACTAAGACGATTAACATTACAACAACCAGGACTTAATCTTATAGTAATATCTTCTTCATCAGGATAATTAATAATATTAACTTTACCATCTCCTGCAATCATTTGTTTAAGAGCTTCATTAAGCATATCCCAATCAATAGTTCCATCAGCAATTGGAATCTTAGCACCATTCTCTTCAAGATACTTCTCACTAAGAATTTTTGTCCAATTATCATCAGAAACCCAACTAGTTTCAACACCAGCTTGTAGATTACTACCTATATAACTTTCAGTTATAGATACATTATGTTCAGCATCATAATAACTAATAGTAAGACTATTACGTCTAAAAATAGCAGGAACAGCTTTACGAGTATTAACTCTAGTTCCTTGATATGGAATCCATAAATGATTAAACCTAGAAAGAACAACAGTTAAATCATTATTTGTATCTTTGTCAAGAATATTTTGAAGATAAGTAATAGGAAATACTTTATCATAACTATTCTGACCCAGCTTTTCATATAGTTGTTTATTGTTCATAATTATATGATTAATTTAAATAACTTTAATGAGTAAATAAACAATATAAGCATTAGTAATATTGTTATATTAAATAGTATTCTTATCATATTAATTACCAGTACCTTTAGCTATAAATACTCTAAAATTTAGTTCAGCATATTTAAATGTAACGTTACATAGATTAATAGGCAATGTTTGAATGTAACTTTTTACAAATGTTCTTATAACAGTTTTATCTTCTTCAAGACCAACACTAGTTGCAGTATGTGTATTTATATCAGTAAAATCAATTAATTTACAAGCATCATTAGAATTATTATTTCTTATTAATTTTACAGTTATAGTTCCACTAGCCATCATATTTGATGTACTAAATAGATATAAATATTGTTGACCACTACCAGCACAACCTTCAGTTATAGTATTATTATTATATAATCTTGTTCTAGTAACATTATTAACATTAACAATAAAAGGTTGGTCTTTTTGTTCAAGAATGTCATTACACCATACTTGCCAATATAATCTAGGACGTCTAACATATAAAGTAATAATTATATTATTATTAGTTATATATTCTGCTGAATATTCTTCTTCATCAGCATTAGCTTTAGATATTATACTAAAACTACCGTAATAAGAATTATCAGTATCTTTATCTAATAAAGTACTAGTATTGAATGAAATATCTTTATGACGGTCAATACTACCATAAGATTCAGAAGAAATAACATTACCTACATTATTCCATTTATAACTTTCAGTAATAATAACTTTAAATCGAATATTATACTTAACTGCTCCATTACGATTTCCATTATTATCTCTAGCATTATTAATATACACAGAATTATTAATTGCTTCAACATAATCACTTGCCCCGTCATACAAAAACAATACTTTTGTAGAAGAAGTTATATTTGTTTTAACACCAGCAGATTGTGTAATATTAATTGATTTACTAACTCCACTATAAGTTGCAGTAACAGTTGTACTTCTACTTGTTGTAGTAGTTCTATTACCATAAGTAAGTTTACTACCGCTAGTAGTACCACTTAATGTACCATCTCCAGATTTACTTAAAGTCGGACTACCATTTTCAGTTTCGGTATAAGTAGTACCCACTCCATTCCAAGTATAATTTCTAGTACGAGAAGCATGACAAAGAATTGTAGAACTACCACCACTAGCAGCAATATTCATAGGATTAGCAGATATAGTTACTTGCCAAGATGTCCAACTTCCAGTAATTTTATTACCACCATATTGCATAACATCGCAATAACCAGTAACTCCATTATAATTAGCAGTAACTCTAGTTGTTCTAGCATCAGGAGATGTGTTATTACTAAAAGTTAAAGTATTACCACTTAAAACTCCAACACCACTTGTAACAGAAATAGTAGGAGTAGCACTATCAGACTCAGTGCCACCAGAACCTGCAACACCATTCCAAGTCCATGTTCTATTTCTTGAAGCACTACTATAAATAGTTACTGAATCACCTCCTGCCCAAACTTTATAGCTACTAGCACTACAACTTACAGACCAACTAGACCAACTTCCATAAATTTTAGCTCCTGCTGATTGATTAATAGTAATATCTTTAGTTGCACTATCAATAGTTGCTCTAAATACAGAACTACGGGAACTAGTAGAAGTGTTATTTCCATAACTAACAGTAGAACCACTTAAAGAAGCAGCACCATTAACTTTACTTAATGTTGGAGAACCACTAGCATTTTCAGTATAAGTTGTTCCTGTACCATTCCATTGCCAAGTACGACTTCTAGTAGCAGAAGTAGATAACGTAGCATTTCCACCAGCAGCAGCAATAGTTGTTACATTAGCACTTAAACTAATAGACCATGCTCCCCAACTACTATAAGTTTTAGAACCAGCATTTTGAGTTACAGTAGTATCTTTAGTTACAGAATCCATTGTAGCTCTAATAACTGTACTTCTAGCACTTGTAGAAGTATTATTATCATAAGTTACTTTATTACTAGCAAAAGAACCAGCACCACTAACTTTACTAAGAGTAGGAATTCCAGTTCCTGTTTCAGTTCCACCACTTCCACTAACTCCGTTCCATGTCCAAGTTCTTGTTCTACTTGCAGAAGTAGTTATATTTGAACTACCTCCACTAGCAGCAACATTTCCACTATTAGAAATATTAACTGTCCATGCAGACCAAGCACTATATTGTTTAACCCCAGCAGATTGACTAATAGTTATATCTTTAGTAGTTGAATCAATAGTAGCACGAATAACAGTTGATTTACCACTTGTACTAGTATTATTTCCATAAGTAACTTTAGGACTAGTCCAATTACCACTTCCACTAACTTTACTTAATGAAGGACTTCCATTTCCAGTTTCTGTACCACCAGAACCGGCAACACCATTCCATGTATAACTTCTAGTTCTACTAGCATTAGTTGATATAGTAGCTGTTCCACCTGTTGCTCCAATACTAGTTTTATCAGCACTAATATTAACAGTCCAAGCTGACCAATTACCATAAACTTTAGCACCAGCAGATTGTGTTATAGTAATAGATTTAGAAACACTATTACTAGTAGCAGTAATAGTTATACTACGACTATTTGTTGTAGTATTATTACTAGCAGTAACAGTTTTACCACTTAAAGTAAATCCACCAGCACTACCACTAAGTGTAGGTGTAGCAGTTTCAGTTTCAGTATAAGTAGTACCAACACCATTCCAAGTCCAAGTACGAGAACGACTAGCATTAGTAGTTATTGTGGATGAACCACCACTTGCAGCTATCGTTTGCGTGCTTGCCGAGATAGAAACAGCCCAAGCAGACCACGCTGAATACACTTTCGCGCCTGCCTGTTGCGTTATCGTAACCGTTTTGGACAATCCTACATAACTAGCTGTAAGTGTCGCTGAACGAGCTGAAACGCTTTCATTTGATGTAAATTTTATTTGATTTCCACTAAGACTAGCACTACCACTAATACTAAGAGTAGGAGTAGCAGTTTCACTATAAACAGTACCAGTGTTATTCCATTTATAAGTTCTACGAGCAATATTAGCTGTAACTGTTCTAGTACCACCTTTAGCTTCAACACTAGTTCCATCAGTTTGTAAATCTAGTACCCAATCGGTATAAACTTTAGCACCAGCAGCTTGATTTAAAGCAGCACTAACTTCTTTAGTTTGTTTATTTTCTAAAGTAAATATAACAGTTAAAGTTCCACTTTCAGCATTAGTAGATTCATTATTAGGTATAGTTAATACATTATTACTTATACTACCTAAAGTAGTAGAACTAGTAAAACTAGCAATAAGATTAACAACAGTTTCAATCCAAGTTCCTGCATAAGTAGAACCTTTGGTTATACTCCCCGTGGAGGATGCATAGTCAGTTCTCTTATATCCATTCTTAACAGAACTAGTCGGAAGTTTTAAATCATAACTTCCACCAGTATTAGCTATACTAATATCAGCCACTGTTAATGTACTAGTATCATATGTACTAGCTTTACTACCTTCAAATGTAACAATATAACTATCTTTAGCTTCTGTATCATCAATTAATACAACTAACTTACCATTAGTTATAACTCCTTTTTCTATTCCATCAAATAAAACTTTAACTCCATCAGTAGGAAAAGTAACAGTATAAGAAATAAATCTTTGTTCCCATTCTAATTCTACATTATGAGTTATAGGTAAATAACCACTGTTACCACTAATAGTTTGAGATTTATAATGTTCAGCACTAATATTAGCAGTATAATCAGTCTTAATAGGAATAGTAAATACAAATTTAGTATTGTTTTCACTTATAACAGGAGTATAACCATTAATAGTAACAGTTCCGGAAACATTCAATTTAAACGTAACAGTAACTTCAGTATTCTCAGGATAAACAAGTTTAGTACCTTGATATATTTCAAATACATCTATACTACCAACTTTAATATCATGTATTTCAATATCTCCTTGATATATAGCCATAATTTAAGCATTTGATTTAACTATATAAGTAGTATTGTTATCTTTTTGTGCAATAGCTGCATATTGAGTAGCAGTGCCAACCCATATTTTAGGATTAACTATCGGTTCAATAGTAAGATTACTTAATCTATAAAGAGTTTGGTCAACTATTTGAATAGTATTATAATCATAATTACCATCATTACGCAAGGCTACATGATTTATTGTATTGCTATTACTCCATTGTATAGTTATAACATCACCAGTATATCTAATATAAAATTTACCATAGGTATTATTATAAAATACAGAATTAGGTTTACCAATAGCAGCAATAAATCCATCAAAATTAGTAAATATAGTATTTATAGCATTTAATACTTCAGTAGGAGTACCATCATTAGTTAATAACATAATAATAGTATTAATATCATAAGATTTAATAATTTGATTACCATTTATAGCTACAAAAGTATTAATACTTTTAGTTTCTTCACCTCCAACTCTAGTTAAACCTTTATCCCAACTTAAATCAATTTTATTAATTCCACAATCAGAAAAATAAGTAATTGTAGCACTAATATCATTACTGCCTACAAAAATTCTATCAAAATTAACTCTATT
>ENA-OQDD01000129-OQDD01000129.1-human-gut-metagenome-genome-assembly--contig:-NODE-129-length-30795-cov-2.388711_pt1 | contig 30795 bp, 41 predicted proteins | sample MGYA00242507_ERZ504598 | MGnify/ENA primary metagenome ERZ504598 (study PRJEB26092, sample SAMD00036318) | human gut metagenome | host: Homo sapiens | study: EMG produced TPA metagenomics assembly of...
CGCCCTCTCACGGCGAAAACAGGGGTTCGATTCCCCTACGAACTGCTTTTAATCGGAGCCTGCATGGCTCCGTTTTTTGCTGTGCTGATTTTTTTCTTCCTATCATAAACGCCAGCAAAAAGCCCGGCAGTTTTCTGCCGGACTTTTCCTTTTTTCTGACAACTCTTTTATTCTGCGTAGATCTTAACCAGTTCTTTCAGCATTGCCATCGTCTTTTCCATCCCCTCAACGGTAATGTGCTCATACGGTCCATGGCATGCATATCCGCCGGTTCCGATGTTCGGGCACGGCAGCCCCATGAAGCTTAAGCGTGCGCCGTCTGTGCCGCCGCGGATCGGAAGAACGATCGGCTCCATGCCGGCTCTTCTGGCTGCCTCTTCGGCATTCTCAATCAGATGGTAGCAAGGACGGATCTTCTCAGCCATGTTGCGGTACTGCTCTTTGATCTCCAGTTTTACCGTTCCCTCGCCGTATTTTTCATTCATTGCTTTTTCAATCCGGCGCAGATTCTCTTCTTTTGCTGCAATTTCTCTGCATCGTGATCACGGATGATGTACTCGGACTCGGCATGTGCCACATCGCCGGACATACTGGTCAGATGATAGAAGCCTTCATATCCTTCGGTATTTCTCGGGGACTCTGCTTCCGGCAGAAGAGACTGGATCTCGCTTGCAACAGCGATTGCATTGATCATCGTGTCTTTTGCTCCGCCTGGGTGGATGTTAAATCCGGTCACCGTGAATTTCGCTCCGGCTGCATTGAAGTTTTCGAATTCGATTTCTCCCTCTGTGCCGCCGTCCACGGTATAGGCAAACTCTGCGTCAAAGCCTGGAACATCAAAAAAAGTCAGGGCCTTCACCGATCTCCTCATCCGGTGTAAATCCGATGGAAATCGGACCGTGCGGGATTTCTCCGGCAAGAAGGGCTTCTGCCAGTGTCATAATCTCTGCCACGCCCGCCTTGTCGTCTGCACCGAGCACCGTTGTTCCATCGCTTGTGATCAACGTTCTGCCGGCCAGGATGGAAGATGCGGGAATACCGAAACCTCCAGTGTTCTTCCGCTGTCAGCCAGCTTCAGATCCTTTCCGTCATAATTTTCATGTACGATCGGATTTACCGCATGATCTGCAAAATCAGATACCGTATCCATGTGTGCGATAAATCCCAGTTTTGTCTTTCCTTCGTATCCTTTTGTTGCCGGAATTTTTCCATAGACGTAGCATTTATCCTCTACACGGACATCCGATACGCCGAGCGCTTTCATTTCTTCTGCAAGCTGGTCTGCCAGGACTCTCTGACACTCGGAAGACGGATGGGTTCCGCTCTTCTCATTGCTCGGTGTCGGCACTTTAACATAATTCAGTAATCTTTCATATGCTTTCATTTTCTTCTTCTCCTTCTTATTTCATCAGCTTCTGGATGGTTTTGCAGAGCTCATCCACGGCGCCTTCTTTTCCCTGCCGGATATCCTCCACAACGCAGGATTTGATGTGGCTGGAAAGCAGTACCTTGTTGAAACTGTTTAATGCAGACTGGATCGCGGATACCTGGGTCAGGATATCGACGCAGTAGCGGTCGCTCTCCACCATTTCCCGTATTCCGCGCACCTGGCCTTCAATTCTCGAAAGACGGTGGATCAGATCTTTGTATTCTTTTTCGTCCCGCACTTTTTTCCGGTCGCATTCACTGCAGTGTGTACAACATTCACCCATGAGGTTTCCTCCTTGTGTTCCGTCACTCTATATACCGTCTGGGTATGAATTTATGATACTCTTTTGCCCCGGCTTTGTCAATCTTCGATTTTTGCCGCAAGCGCGCCGTACAGCTTCTGGTTTACCAGACTTGCCGCGCTGCACTCCGCCTCCGGCGCGTTCGCCGACGGCTCTCCGCAGAGATCGACCGCGAGCACCTTTCTCCCCGCAAGACAGTCCTTTGCAAGGACAGCAGTTCATCCACACGCACATTTCCCTGATCCCAGTTCGTATCAAGCTCCTCCTTTGACAGAATGTCCTTATCGACCGACAGATATACCGGAAATGTTCCCGCATGGGATGCAAAAATCTCTTTGATCTTCGCCGCTCCGCTTCCGTCGTCGAGCTCTTCCTGTGTCACAAACCAGACATGCTCCATCGCTTCTGTTTCCCGCACCGACGCTCCGGCGGGCCGATCACACAGATTCCTTTGATGTTTTGATACGCCCCGGCAGCATCCCGGATCCAGGAACCGCAGGAGAGCACCGGAAGAAGCGCCGGCGGCTGCATATCGGTATGGTGGTCGAATACGGCTAAAAACAAATCTTCTTTTTCCAGTCCCAGCAGCAATTTGCTCATATAGTGATAATTGCCGGAATCCAGAAGGCGGATCCGCGGCAGCTCTTTCGTTTCTTTTTTTCGGCCAAGTTCCGCTTCCAGAAACTGCTCCGTCTCCGGATCGAGATAACCGTCAGTTCCCCGGAGCTCTCTTAGATCCCAGATCTTTCCCGCCTGCTCCCAGGCATATCCTTCGGACTCATAAATTCCGGAAAGGCTAAAACAAAATGGTTTCATCTTCTCTTTTACTCCTGTTATTTATTTAATGGATTCAGCTTTCTTCCCGCCGTTACAAGAAGAACGGCTGATATCAGAAGCTGCAGAACGGCACTCGCCTCCGGCAGATAATGGATCAGCGGATTCTGTCCGTAATTTCCAAGCAGATAGCAGAGCTGTTCCATCTCTCTTCCATTCCCAAGCTGGCGGCTGATGATCCCCGCAAACGAGGTAAACGGATTGAAAAGAAGAAGGTAAATTACACCTCCTACATCGATCTGCTGATAAGCTGCCGTCATCTCCTGCTGCAGCAGTCCTGCGTAGTAGGCAAGCCCCGTGCAGGCGCATTATTCCTACGACCAGAAAAAACGACAATGACATAGGAAAGAACGGTCGCCAGTGTGGTCCGCTTAAAAACAACCGAACAGAAAATGCCGATACTGCCGACAAAAATTCCGGTCAGAAGAAGGCCTCCCGCCATCAGAAGCAGTCCGCCAAGGCCGATACCGCCGAACACCACAACAAGGGACAGCACCGGCAGTGCCGAAACCGTCAGTATCAGAACAACGCCAAGCGATGCCTCCAGCTTTCCCGTAATGATTCTCCACGGGTTCAGGTTCGTCGTCAGCAGCACATCCAGCGTTTTTTCTCACGCTCCAGCGAAATGCTTCCTCCCGCAACCGCCGGAACTGAAAGGACGACGAGAATAAACAGAAGATACGTCATCAGAATATAGCAGTTCATCGGAACGCTGTAACTGACCGGTGCCAGATAGCCAAGCTGGCTGCTCTCCCCGAAATAGCAGACAAACGCAACCACGGCAAGCAGCAGATTGCAGACAAAAATAATCCAGGAAATCCGCGATGACCGCGAGTTCCGCTTCATTTCTTTTTCAAATACAGGATTTAACCGCACGTTTCGTTCCCTCCTTATCCGATCGTGTTTCCGAACGTTTCTGTGTTTCGGCTCTTCTGTTCCGTTTCCCCGGTCAGATGGAAGAACAGGGACTCCAGGCTGTTGTGTTCCCGTGCAAACGAAACCACAAGGATTCCGGCATCCACCAGTTTCTGCAGCAGATACGCCTCCTCCTCCCGGCTTCCCGAAAACCAGGCCGCAATCTTGTTTTCATCCACAGAAAGGCGGCTGACCTGCGGATCCTGCCGCAATAGTTCCAGCGCCTTTGGCACCTGGTTCAGCACAGTGATGCGCAGCGGATTGGAGCTGTCGATCGCAAGCATAATGTTTTCCAGCTTTCCCTGCTGTACCATGACACCTCCGTTGATGACACCGATGCTGGTGCACAGATCTGCTAATTCCGAAAGAATATGGGAGCTGATCAGAATCGTATAATCCTCCCGCGCCAATCGCTGCAGGAGAAGCTGAAAATCCTTTCTCGAACGCGGATCCAGACCGGAATTCGGTTCGTCCAGCACCAGAAGCTTCGGTTTATGGATCATCGCGCGCGCCAGACAGAGCCGCTGCTGTATGCCCCTTGAGAGCGAATCCACCATCTGCTCCTCTTTTCCCGATAGTTCGACCATCTCCAGCACTTCCCGCGCACGGACAGTTCCTGCCCGCCCGTAAATTCCAATACGATGCGGCAAAAAATTCCAGGTACTCTATCACGCTTAAGTTTCATAGACGCCAAAGAAATCAGGCACAAAGCCGATCAGGCTTTTCTGCTTCAGAATATTTTTTGTCGTCCGCACGCCGTCCAGCCACAGATCGCCGCCGTCGCTCTTTAAAGCCCTGAAATAATGCGCAGCGTCGTTGTTTTCCCGCACCATTCGGTCCGACAAAGCCGTAAATATCGCCTTTTTTTACTTCCATATCAAGACCGTTCAGGGCATATGTTTTTCCGTATTTTTTGGTCAGTTTCTCAATTTTCAGTATCGGCATTTGGCTCCTCCGTTAACAGGTTCTCCAGATATTGCTCCGGTGGGATCTCTTTCGCCTTTACGATCAGATTCGGTGCCTCATAGTATCCATAATTTTCATGATACTCTTCTCCCTTTTCTTCTTCGGAAAGACGGTACCGCACACGGATCTGGTTGTCCGCATTCACATACTGCGCCTCCAGCGCCGGATCACTCGCAAAATCGATCTCCCAGTCGGAAATTTCATCATACGTTCCCGTCTGAAAATTGTACAGCTCAATGATTCCATTGAAATTCCGGATCTTGGTCCCATCCTCTGTGCGGGCTTTCTCGAAAGCAAGCGAAAGAATGGTTCCCCGTTTTCCTCCCCCGCCGGTTTCTGCCGCCTGGATCTTATCTTCTAACGCCGTCATCGCATACGGCCAGAATGCAGGATCATAGATTCCCTCAGAATCCGGCTGCATCACGCCTTTAGCATACATTCCATACAGACACCAGATGTTGTTGTTTTCAAAGACACCGTTCAGATAATACGTTACTTCTGTTTCCTCTTCCGAGATTCCGCCGGAATTCGGTCCCATTTCAAAGCTTACCGTGTTTCCGCCGTCCCATCCGCTGTACTCCTGCGCATACGGACAGTACACAACGCCGGCCTCTTTCATGTCCACAGACACTTCCTGATAGTAATACGAGATTCCATACGCTTCGTATCCGCTGTCAAGCTGGAACGTATCGTCATTGCCTGCCAGCTTTCCAAAGAAAAGGCAGTTGTCACTCCGGTTCGGCATGTGATTATAGATGACACCGTCCAGATAATTTTTCTCTATCTCCGGCAGATCTTCTGCCGCACTCCAATTTCCGAACTCCCGCACGCTGTCCGCTTCTATTCCATCCAGCGTGATCGTCTCCCCGTTTTTGATGTCTCCAATGAGCACAGTAACCTGGAACGGCGATCACACAGCTCTCCAGATCATAGCCTGTCTTATTTTCCACGGTTCCGCTGATCTTCTGATCCCAGAAATGAAACGTGCCTTTCAGTCCTTTGCCTTCATCCAGCGTTTCCATCCGCTGCATGCCGAACTCATTCAGGCAAATGCAGCCTGATTGGAAATTTCTGCCCTGTTTTTCTGTTCTCCGAAACTGATCTCCGTCTTTTCATATTCCGCATCCTCCGTTTCCGGCTGTGCCGTGCTGTTGGACATATAGTCCATACGGTTGTACATCACCAGATCGTAGGACGGATCCAGATACAGCTCATAGGAAGCATTGTACGGCGCCTGTGCACAGAAATTAATGTAATCTTTCTGGTATGTATCGTACTGCCAGATTTCTCTTACATACGTCAGCACCGGGGCCTTGAGCCTCGTGCTCTGGCCAAACAGACTGATCAGCATAACAAAGACGGCCGAGCAGGCACAGATCGCCCCCCAGAGATACTGACGTTTTCCTGTTTTTTCAAAAAGAAATACAATCCCGGCCCTGCCAGAACCAGATAGACCAGAATCAGGCCGCCGTACAGCACCGTATTCGGACGGTTCCGGATCTTAGTGTTTTCCAGAAGATCGGAAATCGTATAGTATTTCTGATAATTCATATTTCGTTTTGCCAGAAGGCGGCTGGTGGTCTCTTCGTCCAGAATATTTTTCAGAAAATCTACCGGCGCTTCTTTAAACGCACTGCGCTGGCTTTCCGCAAATGTCTCGTTTCCCGAAAAGGTAATCAGAAGACCTCCCTCTGCCTGCCAGAGATCAATTTCTTTCTGGATTGTCTCATCCAGTTCTTCTTTGGACTGCTCCAGAAGGATCAGCACATCCGGCGAATACGACTCCGCAAGCCCGACAAGCTCCTCTGCCCGGACAGATGCAGCTTCCACCTCATAAATCCCGTCGTTCAGCGTAACTCCATTCAGCTGCTGCCCGTAATTAGTTTCTTCTTCCACAACGCAGACTTCCACCTTGGACTGGAAGAAGCCTTCACTCGAAATCGTTTCTTCCCGACTGTACACCGTGTCCCTCTGGCTGTTCTCCAGGCGCAGGACACAAAAAGACGTATTTTCCACCAGAAGCCCTGCAGAAAAAGTCTTTGTAACGGTTCCGTTCGCCGGAATATAGATTGGAAAACGGTACGTAAAAAGGCTGTTTCTTCCATCGCCCGACCGCTTGACCCCCGGAAACAGTTTTGAGAGAATGCCTTCTCCACTGTTTCCGCGGTAAATCGATTCCGCGGCGTTTTTTATCTGAAAAACAAAGTATCCTTCAAATTCAACAGCGCTCTCATTTGTGATTGTCACACGAATCGGTACGTGATTCCCATCCTGATAGTTTCCTTCGAATCCATAAGAAAAATCAATCTGGTATTCCCCTGCGTAGCTGTTGGCAAGAAGCTGCTTTTCTTTCCCGCCGCTTCTTCCGCCATCCGACGGCGTGTTCTGATAAGTTCTGTCCGCGTTGTCATCGCAGACACCCTCTGAACTCCCGCCAGAAGCAGAATCAGCAGCAAAATACCGGACAGACAGCAGATTTTGCTTCTTCTTTTCCTGTTCATCGCTTTTCGTCCTCTTTCTTCCCCTTTGGCATTCCGACCGGCAGTTCCACCTCAAAGACGGTTCCCTGCAGATCACTTTTTACCCGCACCTGTCCGTGATGCAGTTCCGCAATCTGCTGTACAATCGCAAGTCCAAGTCCCGTCCCACCGGTATCGCGGCTCCTCGACTGCTCTGTCCGGTAAAATTTCTGGAAAATATGATCCAGTTCCTGTTTTGGAATGATCCGTCCGTAGTTAATGACACGCGTGACCACATATTCGCCCTCTTTTTCCATTGAGACGCGGACCTGTTTTCCCTCTTTTCCGTATTTGACAGCATTGTTCAGCAGATTTCCAAAGAGCCGTGCCAGCAGCTCACCGTCCGCCTCGAGAAAAATCGCATGTTCCGCATGCAGAAATTCCACCTGAAGCTCATTTTTCACAAAAGACGGCGTCATCTCGTCGAGCATCTGCTCCATCAGCTGCACCAGATCAAGTTTTCCGAGATGCAGCTGCATCTCTTTGTGCTCCAGCTTGACGAATCCAAACAGCTCGTTCGTGAGCTGCTCCAGACGGAGTGCTTTCTGATAGGCAATATCGATATAATGATTTCTCATCTCCTCATCCAGATCCGTCCGCGTGCGCACCCAGCCGAGATAGCGATAATCGAAGTCAGCGGCGTACGGAGGTCATGTGCCACGGATGAGACGAGATCGTTTTTCGTATGCTCCGCGATCCGTTCCCGTTCCATAATTTCCTTGATATTCTGCTGCATCGTATTTAAGTTCTCCGCCATCACAGAAAACTCGTCATTTCCCTTTACCTCGATCGGATGATCAAAATCCCCTGCTGATATCTCCTTTACCTTTTCCAGAATCTTCCCAATGTATCGGATGGTTTCGCGCATCAGGAAATAAAAGGTCAGGCAGAACGAAAGCAGCGCAGCCGCCGTCAGAATCATCGTCCGCACCGATGGGCGGAGGCCTCCCGGTCCGATCCAGGCGCTCCGGTAACCGATGTTCATCAGTCCATTGCCGAAAAAGGTCAGAATCCCGTCGGTAAGCATCACTACAAGTACCGTGACAAGTGCACTTACAATCAGATCAAAGACCATCCTCTGGCTGAAGTTTTTTATAAAATCAGGCTTCAATTTTGTATCCCACTCCCCAGACTGTTGTAATAATCTTATCTTCTCTTGTGTCGTCTTTCATTTTTCCGCGCAGACGGCGGATATGTACCATAACCGTGTTGTTCGCCTCATAGAATTTTTCATGCCAGACGCGCTCGAAATTTCGTCTGTACCGAACACGCGGCCCGGGTTGGAGGCCAGCAGATACAGAATATCAAATTCGATCGGTGTCAGCTTGATGCTTTCTCCGTAGCAGACAACCTGATGGGTTACCTTGTTGATTTCCAGATGCTTTAAGGAAATCACTTCCTGGCGCTCGTGCGGCTTCGACGGATTCAGTTCGCGGTAGCGGCGGAGCTGGGATTTTACACGCGCCATCAGCTCCAGCGGATTGAACGGTTTTGCCACGTAATCGTCTGCTCCCGTTGACAGACCGACGATCTTGTCGATATCCTGCGTTTTGGCACTTACCATGATGATCGGAATGTTGTTCGTCTCCCGGATGCGGCGGCACATCGCAATACCGTCCATATCCGGCATCATCACATCGAGCAGCACCAGGTCGATTTTTTTCTCCTCCAGAATGCGGAGTCCCTCTTTTGCACTGTACGCTTTTAATACCTGAAATCCATCGCTGATCAGATAAATTTCCAGCAGATCCGCGATTTCTTTTCATCATCCACAACTAAAATATTTGTTTCTTCCACGTCGTTTCCATCCTCTCTGTTTTTAACTACCGTAATGGTACCATGAATATTCAAAAAAATCTTTACTTAATTCTTACGTCTGTATTATCTATTATAAAAAGAAAAGCCGCCTTCCACAAGAGGCCGCTTTTCTTTTCTTCTTATATTTTTTATCTTCGTACTGCGCGGCGGTATACCACAAGAGAAACCGCTGCGGAAATGACCTCTGTGATCCAGAAGGCGTGCCATACGAAAACGCCGCCTCCCAGATGGGACAGCAGGTAAGCTGCCGGGAGAATGACAATGACATTTCGGCAGAGGGAAATGATCAGGGAAGATCCGCCTTTTCCGAGTCCCTCCAGCGCACCGGAGGATGTGATGGAAACTGCCGAAATCAAAAAGCCCGCGCTGATGCGTGTCAGTGCCTGTCCGCCAAGACGGATGGTCTCCGGATTGCTGCTGAACAGTCCGATCAGCTGTTCCGGAATGGCAAGGCAGATGCCTGTTCCAATAAGCATGATCACCGCACACATAATCAGGGTGATCTCATAAATCTTCCGCACACGCTTATGCTCGCCTGCACCGTAGTTGAAGCCGATGATCGGACGCATGCCCTGTACAATGCCGTTTGCTGTCAGATAGATGAACGTCTGCAGCTTGTAGTAAATGCCGAGCACGACAACGTAGCTCTGGGAATACACGGCCAGGATTCCATTCAGTGCGGAAATCAGAAGAGACGGCAGCGCCAGGTTCAGGATCGCCGGGACGCCGATCGCGTACAGTCTTCCGACCAGATTTTTTCCTTCTTTTAAATATTCCGGACGGATTTTGACCGAAATCGGGCGGATCTTGTAAATGATCCAGTAAATCACGGCCGGTGTCACCTGACCGATACCGGTTGCAAGCGCCGCACCCTCAATTCCAAGACGCGGAAACGGTCCGATTCCGAAAATAATGAGCGGATCCAGAATGATGTTGACAATACAGCCGATCATCATACCAGTCATCGTCACTTTCATCCGGCCGACTGCCTGAAAACCTTTTCAAAGTAAAGGTTTGCCATGATTGCTATGGTAAACAGAAAGATAATCCGTGAATACCGGACACCAAGATCGATGACAGTTTCGGAAGAAGAAAACATCCGCAGGAAACGCTCGATGACCAGAAGGCTTCCGATCGTTAAAATAACCGCATGCAGCATGGTAAGGGCAAGACCCTGCGTTGCAGCACAGCCGGCTGCCTTTTTGTCACCCGCTCCCAGATAATACGAAATCACCGCATTCAGTCCGATTCCAAAACCGATGGCAACGGCATTTACAAAATTCTGTACCGGATAAACCAGGGAGAGCGCCGTCATGGCATCTTCGCTGATCTGTGCGACAAAGAAGCTGTCCACAATGTTATATAAGGAATTGACCAGCATCGAGATTACCATTGGAAGCGCCATCGAAACCAGCAGTGGAAATACTGGCTTTTCTTTCATAAAGTTTTCGTTCATTATTACCTCCATTTGTGATCTTTTCTGTTGGTGGACTTACGTGCAGGCACGGACTTTGCTTCATTGCCCACAAAAAGCCACGCAATTATCTGCTTTCGATAATTGCGTGGCGAAAAGAACTTTATTACAAGTTGAAAAATCCACACCAAGTTTGAGAGCAATATACCACACTTTGCCCGGGCTTGTCAAGATTTCTCCTGTAACTTTTTTTATTCTGCATTTTTCAGTGCCTCGTCCATCGGAATCTTTTGGATGTGGCGGAACTGCAGCACAGCGATAACAGCATACGCCGCAAGGCCCATCAGATACATTTTTCCGTAAATTGCCGGATCAATATAGTATGTCAGCCAGCCGCTGTACTCGGAAAGCATAATGACATAAATCAGGCGGATCAGCGCGGAGGCAATGATCAGGCTGACACCGATTGAGATGATCACAACCCAGGTTGTCGCCGTCAAATACAGACTCAAAATTTCCCTGTTCTCGTAGCCGAGAATCTTTACCATCGAAATCGAAGTCGTATTCTTCTCGATGATCAGCTTCGTCAGCAGATAAATCAGCAGCATGAACAGTACAATCGAGAAAACATTGATCAGCTGGAACATTTCTCCCATCGACACATTGAGCTGTCGTGAAATCTTTGTCATATCATCTTCCGTAATTTTCGTCGCGATATACGATTCCTCCAGGTCCGTGATCGGCTCGTTGGAGAAATAGCCGTTAAAGTAGTCCTCTGGATGATCGAATTTCTCGCAGAAGACATCCATCGGCAGAAATACCGCAAGGGCTCCCGGGTAGGCATAAATACTTTTTACTTCAAAGCTGTACGTTTTATCCTCATACGGCTCTTTCAGTTCCAGTGTATCGCCGACTTTCATTCCATATTTTTCGGCATAACCGTCGGAAATCGTCACGCCGTCCTCAAACAGTTCAGCGGAAACATATTTGCTGTCTTTCTGAATTCCATATACCGAAATGCTCTCGCCCTCCCGGTTTTTCGGAATATTTTTCAGCGATGTAAGAGCAAACGTTTCCACGCCTTCCGTATTTGTCTTCAGCGATGGCGTCAGAAGTTTCTGCACAATTCCCATCAGCGTGTACTCATCATCCTCATCGATCGGATCCGGGACATTTAAAATATACTGGTAATCTGCCAGCATATTTTCCACCGCCTCCGTCTGGTAATGTGACAGCAGCGGTTTCATCATCATACCGAACAGCAACAGAATATTGGCAAATATGATACCGAGAAACAGGGTAAAGTAACTCGATTTGTTCTGCAGCAGGATCCGCAGACGAAACCGCGAGAAGAACCGGAAGTTCGGAAGACGCACCGCATGGCTTTTTCCTTTCTTTGCAAAATCGTGGCGCAGAAAACGCAGCGGTGACAGACGCAGACGGCCGGAAATCAGCACCGCGTTGATCACAAACATCAGAATTGCCGGAATTACGGTCGTGAGCAGAAATGCATTGGCATTCCACCGCGTCTGATACGTCGGCAGACTGTAACTTCCATAATACATACCGGCGCAGATATCTTTAAACACGGTGTATCCCAGAATATTTCCAATCACCGCCGACAAAATCGTAATCAGTACCGGCAGGGACAGATAATGCAGCAGAAGTTCCCGTCTCGTATAGCCGGATGCGCGCAGCGTTCCGATCACTGACGCTTCTTTTACAATCGTATTGTTTGTCGTAACTGCAAAAATGAACGCCATGATGGCAATCAGGATGTACAGCAGTATCTCCACCATCGCCTTGTCACCGCCCATATCGTCGCCGGTAAATTTGATTGCCTGATTGCCGTAGCGCGGCAGATAACCCGTCAGCGAGGAATGAGCCGCCAGAACCTCGACGAAATCATCGGACCATTCTTTTTCCTCGTTTTCATCTTTCGGTTCCGTATCGTATTTCCAGGAATAGCAGTATTTGATATGGTCATCGGTAATGGCATCATACCCTTCTTCGGTCATGATTCCCACGCCGAATTTAACCGCATCGAACATCATGTCACTCGAATTGCTGAACAGCGCACTGTAATCTGAAAGTGCCACAAGACCGGTAACCGTCAGTTCTTTTTTATCAACCGAGATCACATCACCGACCTGCAGGTCATTATTGTCCGCATACATACGGTCAATTGCAATTTCATCCTTCTGCTGCGGCATTTTGCCTTTCATCAGGCAGACCAGATTGACCTCTGTTCTGTTTTTAAAAAGACGAATCGTGCTCTCTGGTTCCGAATCCAGATCCGTGTCGGCATCTTCGTCTTTATAGAAATTCTCGTAAATCGTTACCTTCTCTTTTTCCAGCCGTGTTCTCTGGTTGTCGGTGAGCTTCTGTTCTGTTGTAAAATTTCCGTTTTCCACGTTGTATTTTCAAAGCTTTCATCGTAAGCATACAGCATGCTCTCATCCGCAACGAGAAAACCGGACACAAAGCCAATCGTCGCCGTCATAAACAGAAAAATAACGAGATATTTTCCAATATCGTTCTTCAGTTCCCGCAGCAGGCGTTTTCGTAATGGATTTTTCATACTTCCACCCCGCTTTACCAGTCCAGATCGCCGGCGGCGATTTTGGTCTCATTGACGTAGTTTTTACGGATCTGGCCGTCGCGCAGACGAATCACGCGGTCCGCCATGTTTTTGATCGCATCATTGTGTGTTACCATGATGACGGTGTTGCCGTACTTCTGATTGACGTCCCCGATCAGCTTCAAAATTTCTTTTGAAGTATGGTAATCGAGTGCACCTGTCGGCTCATCACAGAGCAGAATGCTTGGATTTTTGATGATAGCTCTTCCGATTGAAGTAGCTGCTGCTGACCGCCAGAGAGCTGATTCGGCAGCTTGTCGCGGTGGTCATAGAGCCCCAGTGTCTTTAACAGATCGTTGATGTCGAGCGGATGATCGCTTAAGTATGCGCCGACTTCCATATTTTCTTTCACCGTCAGGTTTGGAATCAGATTGTACATCTGGAAAACGTATCCTAAATGTTTTCGTCTGTACCGTGTCAGCGTTTTTTCATTCATATCCTCAATTTTTTCGCCTTCAATCACGATCGAACCGCTGTCCGCCTCGTCGATTCCGCCGATAATATTCAACAGTGTCGATTTACCCTATCCTGTCAAGTAATATCCAAAAAAAATTGTCGATTTTTGCAATTAAAGAAAACCATTCTTATCGCTTCTTCTGTACTGGAAAAGGATTTTTCCTCTCCAATTCCTGTCCTTGAATTTCCATCTTTTTTATAAAGATGTGTTGCTGACTGTCAGCTTCATATTGAATTGCTACACCAAGATCTTGCTTCATAAATGCGGCAACTTCCCATATCCGCAAGAACCATCCTGCTCTTCTTTCTCCTGAAAGCTGATTTAGGGAAAGCCCCGGATAATTTTTCTGTAATATACAGTTCCATTTTTTCCAAACTCTCAAATGGCATAGCCTGTACTCTTTGTAATATCTCCTGCAAATGTTCCTCTCTCATAATACATCTGCAATGATCTACACCAAATACCATAGCAAGGCTGTGTCCGCAATCCCAGGATACATGAATCTGTCCGGCATCATCTACAAACTTTACGGTTCCTAAATCACCGGGACTCAGTTTTACATACGGATCAGCTTCCATATCTTCCAACTCTACCCGACACCCCGGTGGGTACATATTTCTTAACACAATTCTTTCCGCATTACTTATCACTGTTTTCTTCCTTTCTCCAATCCGGCTACCGTCCCAAAGACTTATCTGGGACATTTCCCTCCAACAAATACTCTCTTTCTTTATTCCATTCCAGCACCTTTTCCATAGCAGCTTCCAACTGGTCTTCTGTCGTTTCTCTTGTATAGGTTCTATATTCCTGAAAATAGTCTTCCAAAGTGTTCTGCTGTATCTCCAGTTCCTCTTTATCATAACAATCCGGCTCTTCCAGCTCCTTCAACTCCTGCAAGATTTCCCAGCATTCCAAAACACTGTCTATCTCCCGCATTTCAAGCAGATAAGATAAAAATGTTTCCTCTGGCATAATATTGAAATAGCACCGGTCAAACCATTGCTCAATATACATGCGTTCATCAGAACCATTGGTATGTGTACCACAAATCAAATCTGCAACAAAGTTTTCAAACAGTTCACCGATTGATAGCCCAACTTTTCCAGACTTCCTACAGAGCTCTTCTACCTCATCTTGATACAACCTGATAGAAATAGTCCGCTTCAGGCTTTTTTCATAGGGTTCTATATCTTCCCCTGTCTCGCAGAAATGCAGATATGTATCCGTATAAATGTTTTCCATATCGCAAAATCTCCGGCTCATTGCCACATAATCTTTACTTTCCCGGTCCCATTCCAGCCGGTAATGATGTTCCCTTGCATGTTCCTCTAAATCTTTCCGTATGATATTTCTGGTTGCTTCCGGCAACTCCGCAATAAAAATGCTTGTATCTGGAACTGCTAATACTCTTTCTTTTACCACATTTGTCCTCCTTACTTGTAACTATTTCTTGCACGCGGCAAATTCCCCAGTACGTCCATATAGAGGATAATTCCCTGCGAGTCCAGATGTACGGTAATAAATTTCTGTATTTCCTGTAACAGATCATGATCAGAAAACCCAGCCTGGCAGCCAATAAAATTCCTGATTTTTTCTACAATATCCCGTTTACGGAACTCTTGTAACACCAGAATCGGAATCGTGTGCTGACCTCCCATAGCATTATATGGTAGCTTTTTTCACAGTCTTTCCATAAAATATGTTTCAAGATACATGGCTCTTCTCCCCTTCTTTCTTTTCTAAATTTTCTTCTAAATAAAAGAAGAGGAAGGCACCGCAGCGTTTTCCTCTTCTTTTATTAGTCTTTTCTGACTGTATAATCGTATTATAAATTACTTAGCATTACCGGCTGAAAATTTTTAATATCTAACCTTTTTGCAAAATATTCCATATTATCTAAATCACTTTCTGAGAAATATGAAATATACCATTTACACGAATGTAATACTCTCTTTCTAATCTCAACAAAATAATCCATATCTACAGAAGATAACGAATGACCTAATATAAATATTTCATTTATATTTATTAAGAGAGTCAAAAAAATTTTGATTCATTTGTATAATACCAAACGTATCTTTATATGTCTTTTGAAAATAGGCTTTAATGATTTCTTTTGTTTCAGTTATTCTAAAATCTTCATCATCATCTTGTATATATATTCCATGTTCTTCCGCTGCATTAAATGGAGAAACAGCTCCGTACTGAAAAGTAGAAATATCATGATGTCCCACTACAAGTTTCTTACTGCTCAGGGCTTTTCCATGAATGTATAAAATATTCTCAGCAGGTACTTTATATGCTCTTTCTAATGTATCCGTATAATTAAAATTTAGAATCTTACACGTATTATTTATTATACGCTTTGATACCAAAGGTAAAACGTTTGTATCTATTTGCTCAATCCATTTCTTAAAATAATATGGAATATAAGATGCAAATGCCAAATCCTGCTCAATCATAAATTGAAAGTCATGATTAGCACTGTCTTTCCAATTTTCGTCACCATAATCAAGATAATATGAAGCATTTTCTTCTTGCACTTGATATTTATCTAATTCGCCTAAAGCCATTTCAAATTGAAACCACAATTCTTCTTCTGGTATATATTTACATATAGCTTCATAAAATTCACGAGCATATATTCTCAAATACTCCTTAAAATCATAATACGAAGTGGGCAAATTGTGTGCCCGATCAAAACCATTTCCTATAATAACCAATCTGTCCAATTTCTTTTCTCTCCTAGTAAATATGTTCCAAAAATGTTTGCACTGCTACACAAGCAGCTGTTAGACTTCCGATAAAAGCTGTTAAAGATACTATTAACGAAGAAGCCATTTCTAGCAGATGTACAATTCTGGAAACATTTTGATTTGTACTATTAGGAAACAGTAATCTCCTTACCTTCTGTATTAAAAAATAAAATGTTTTAATGAACGAGATAAGTATATAACACAAATAGGAACACACGATTATGCCCCCTATGCAAAATCCTATATCTCCCAAGTGAGATCCTTTTTTCCAATTAACAAGAATATAATGTATCTCCCAAGAAAATATAATTAAAACAGAAAATGCAGTAATGGCATGGATGCTTACTGTAACTATCTTTTTCTCTTTAGTTTCTCTTGATAAAGCAGGAAAACTAATAAACCAAAATGCAATACATGTGGCTCCTATTGATAAACGTGTTTCATTTGCTCCACCACTATATAAGGCTGGATATGCACCAATCGTTAACATTAAACATCCCATTAACAACAAACCCATATTAAGACTAAGTGCTATTTTCCTTTTATTTTCACGTATCAATGTACCCATTTTAAACATCTCCATTCGTATTCTATTTCTAAGTTAAATTATTAACCTATCATATTTTCTTTGGTTTTTATATTACTTTTAATGCTTATTTTCTTTATATTTTATTGTACCACTTTTTCAATAATCTTCCTATATCTTATTTTCATAATGATGTCGAGAACCGCCAATACTCTTTCTTTTACCACATTTGTCCTCCCTGTTTGTAAACATTCCTTGCCGCCGGCTGGTTTCCCAATACGTCCATATAGAGGATAATTCCCTGCGGGTCCAGATGTACGGTCATAAATTTCTGTATTTCCTGTAACAGAGCATGATCGGAAAATCCAGCCTGACAACCAATAAAATCCCTGATTTTTTCTACAATGTCCGGTTTACGGAACTCCTGTAACACCAAAATCGGAATTGTGTACTGCCCTCCCATAGCATCATAGGGCAACGATTTCCGTAATTCTTCTAAGAGATGCCGGTAATAATCAACTACCACCTGGTCTGTTTTCCACGCTTTTTCCTCACAATCCCGGAGTAAAAAATCATACTCTTTTTTTGCCTGTTCCATTTCTTTCAGGATTTCTACTGCCTCCACAGAGCAATACCCTTTCTCTTCTATCAGCTCCATCAGTTCTTCCATAGAATATGTTTCAAGATACATGGCTCCTCCCCCATCTTCTTTGCCTAATTTTCTCCTAATACAAAGAAGAGGAAGACACCGCAGCGTTTTCCTCCTCTTTTATGAAATCTTTTTCTCTACCGGAATCCAGGACAATAAGCTCTCCCGGTTCTTTCTTATTCTACTGCTTCCAGAAATTCGTCCCTGTATTTCCATACAATTTCAATATGTTCCGGATCATAAAAATTTATGACTTCAATCAGCTCATGCAGAACTTCATAAGACAGCTCTTCCAATCCCTTATATTTTACAAAAAGTTGCAGTCCCTCTGATTTCTCCTTTTGTTTTTCCTCCTCCCCCTTTAAAATTTTTGCTTCTATCTCCTGTATCTTTTGCTGATAAACTGCTGTCTTCTCCATACAGGTTTGTTTTCGTGCCAGGTAATCTTTCAAAGAAATCTGTTCTTCTACATATTGTTCATATAGTTCCATTTTCTCCTGTTTGCAAAGTGCCAGCTTCTTTTCATATTGCTTTTTCCGATACCGGAGTTTCGGAATATTCAAAGTCTGATTGGCTTTCTTTAACTGCTTTATGGTATCCTCTGCAAGGGCTGCCTGCTGTCTTATCATAATTAGCACCAGTTCTTCCAACTCTTTCTGCTTATATTTCTTTGGATAACAGGAAGCATTGGGGCTGTCGTAACACTTTTACAATAAATCGGCTTTTCTTTGTATTCTGTCCGTATCCGCATTTTCCGACCACAATGCCCGCAGCGGATCAGGCCTGCAAAAATATTCTCAGAAGACGGTGTAGACCCATGATATTTTCTGTCCTTCTGTACCATGTCCTGGACCTTCTGAAGCTCCTGCTCCGTTACAATCGCTTCGTGTCCTCCTTTTACGCAAATCCAATCCTCTCTTGAAATATATCGGTACTCTCTTTTTGACGGAACCCTGGTTTCTGTTTTCCCTCTTACCGTCAGTCCTGCATAAACCGGATTAAACAAAATCAGCTTTACTAAATTTCCGTCCCAGAATTTCACAGATTTCTTTGCTTCCGGCGCCCAGCCTTTCCTTTGAAGATATACGGTAGGTGTTTCAACTTCTTTTTATTCAGGTCCCTGGCAATGTCTGCATAGGTCTTTCCTTCCAACCTTTGGTCGAAAATCCCCCTTACAACGGAAGCTGCCTCCGTATCCAGATGAAGTTTTGTATGAACACCGTCATGGAAGCAATATCCGTATGTTGGGATTGAACCATGATATTGTCCCATTTCAGCCTGTTTCCTCATAACTTTTTTGATATTGTCGGAACAAATCTGGGGATAAATCCCATTGATTAGGTTCTTAAATTTAATCTCCGTATCCTTTCTTTCGGAAGGTTTCTGGCTGCTGTCATAAAAATCATTGATTGAAATGAAACGCACCCCAAGGAACGGAAATATTTTTTCGATATAGTTTTGTGTTTCTATGGTATCCCTTCCCAGGCGGCTCAAATCTTTGACAATGATACAGATCCGTTTTCTCCTGGTAATCAGCCCCATCATGCGCTTAAATTCCGGGCGGTCAAACGTTGTACCGCTGTAACCGTCATCTACAAAGAAGAAAAACTTTGCCCCTGCAAACTCCGGCTGGTTTTCTACAAAGTGCTGAATTAAAAGCCTTTGATTTTTAATGCTGTTGCTTTCCTCCATTTTTTCTTTATCATCTCTGGAAAGACGCAGATAAGCAAAAATAAAATCATACTGCATACGGAAGACCTCCTTCCATATTGACCAGTTCTTTTTCCAGCTCCTTTTCAAATAAATCCCCAAACCAGAACACGATTTCCACATAGTCTTTGGAATATACCGTAATCTTTTCAATAAAGCGGTCAGCAATCCCTTTCTCTATCTTCTGGAATCTTTGGTACTTTAGAAGTTCCTCTGTCCAGTCCATTCTTGCCTTCACCTGATCTAACAGGTTCTGTCCACGAAGCTGTACCTGCTTCATATTCTGCTTGGCTGCTTGCTGTTCTTCCTGATAGATTGATTTAATCTCCTGATATTCCTTGCAGTCCAACAGTCCGGTAGCATAATGCTCAAACAAGATTTCCAGTTTTCTTCCATATTTCTCATACTTCTGTCTGGCATTTTTTATTTTTTCTGCTACCTCCTGCTCCAGCTTTTGATAAAACTCTGCACCATAGGTCTTCTTACTTTCCACAGCAAGCTGGATCTGGTAGCGGAGTGCTGCCTTGACTGCCTGATTGATGTAGATTTCATTCACCGTGCGGAAACATTCCGTATGATCTGTAAGGGAAAAAGAAGGGCATTTATAAACCATATATTTATGTTTCTCATTGCCTCCGCTCCTGCACCTTCCAAGGCGTTTTCCGCAATGTCCACAGAAAATTCTTCCCTTAAAAGAACCATCTGCCCCCTGTTTTTCTTTTGGGTTTGCAGCCCAGTTATCTAACGTATCTTTCCAGCGTTCCTTTGCAATTTCCTGTGCTTTTTCATAAATCGCCCGTTCCACAACTGCTTCCCAGGCATTTTCACACACTTCCCACTGCTCTTTTGGTATCATCTGAAGGGGAATATTCTGCGCAAGCATCTGTTTTGTTTTCCCATAAACAGCAGCACCAATGTAAACGGGGTTCTGTAAAATCTTCCTGATACCGTCTGATCTCCATAACCGCCTTTTTTCCGGCTCCTTTCCCTGTTTCCTTTTCTGATAGCTGTCCTCCGGTCCTAATACCTTTCTGCCATTCAGTTCCCTTGCTATATCATAGCTTGACATTTCTTCAAACACATACCAGTAAAAAATCTGCAGGATTATTTCTGCCTCCTCTGGTTCCGGCACCAGCTTCTTGCTGTTTTCCTCTGCCCTTTGGTATCCATAAGGAGGTCTGGAACCCCAGAACTCTCCCCGCTCCCTGGACAGCCGGTGTGCCTGTACCAGTTTCTCTGAAACTTCCCTGGCATAATAATCATTCATAAAGTGCTTCAAAATATTGGTGGTCCGGTCTTCTACACAAGCCGGGTTCGCACTGTCATATTCGTCCATAACGGAAACAAACCGGATATTTAAAGTTGGGAAAATTACATCAATCAAATCTACAGCATCTAAGGCGTCCCTTCCAAACCGGGCAAAATCCTTTACAATGATGCAGTCAACCTTTTTATTTGCCACATCTTCCATCAACTCTTCAAATGCGTTCCTTTGGAACGTTGTACCTGTCACACCATTATCCGCATAGACTTTTACCACCAGCATTTCCGGGTGTTTCTTTGCGTAGTCTTCACAGATCTGTTTTTGGATATAAATGGAATCCCTTCTGCCATGCCCTCCGTCCTTTTCGGAAAGCCTTACATAAATATAGGTTCTCAGATACTTCATTTCCGGCTTGCTGCTTTGTCTTTTCTGTCCTCTTTTGCTTACCTTAGGCACTTGCTTCCGCCCCCTTCCTTTCAGGAAGGCTTCCACATGCTGATCCGGCTTTGCTCTATTTACCGTTTCCAGCAGTCCCAATACCTTTTCAAATTCATCTTCAAACCAAAAATGAATGATAATGCGCTTCTGCTCATATACCTCAATCCGTTTGACCAGATTTACAAGCATTAAGCGGTCCACTTCCGTCCGGTCCCGGTATTCCAGAAAATATTCCAGCCACTCCTGCTGTTTTTCAAGGGTTTCCTGCAAGTTTCGGATTTCCCTTTGCTGGCACTCCATTGCCTGCCGGATTTCCTCTAAAGACTGGTCATACTTTGCTTTGAAGGTTTCAAATTCTGTCCGGTCCAGGATTTCTTCTGCAAAACTGTCATACAGTTTTACTTTAATGTTTAAAATTCTCTGGCTCTCCTTTTCCAGCATCTCCAGTTTTTTGTCTTCTTCCAAAAGCCGCTGTCTTGGGATTGAGGCAGTTTTTACATACGCCAGTATCTCCTTCAACTCCACCAGAACAGAAATATAATGCAGGATTGCTTCTGTCACAGCCCCTACCAGTTTTTTCTCACTGATACTATGGGAACTGCACTGCTTTTCATAAAGGGAAGTCGAACATACATAATAGTGGTGGACTTTATCTGGGCTTTTCAGTACCATGCTTTCTTTACAGTCCCCACATTTTACCAGGCCTGAAAGAAGCGCTAGCCCCTTTGCACCTCTCATGGTATCCATTTTCATCAGGTTGCCCACCACTTCATATTGGTGTCTATTGATAACCGGCTCAAAAGCATTTTCATACCGTATCCACTCAGCTTCCTCTTTGTGGATCACAACCTTTACTTTATGGTTTGGCGTTGTGGTTTTTCCCTGTATCAGCACTCCGGTGTAGCGTTCATCAAGAAGGATACGACGCACCATAGTTGGCATCCAGACCGGTTTTTCCGTCAGACGGAACCCTGTCTTTAATTTCTGTTTTAAATATACCTGCTTATACCGAAGAGGCGTCAAGATCCCACGCCGGTTTAATTCTTCGGATATATCCGTCAGGCTGTAGCCCTGCATTTTCATGTGGTAAATATCCCGTACAACAGAAGCTGCCACTTCGTCCATGACCAGCTTATGTTTATCCTCTTCGGATTTCAGATAACCATAAAAAGCAAAAGGCGCTACACACTGCCCGGCTGTCATTTTGACATACAAATGGGAACGCACACTTTTGGAAGTATCCGCAGGGTAAAGGTCATTGATTAAACTTTTAAATCTCAGGGTAAGGAAATCACGATTTGGCGTGAGGCTGTCATAATTGTCATTGACAAGGATCAGGCGCACACCCATTTTCGGCAGGATACGTTCCACATACTGTAAAACACCGGAAAAGTCCCTTCCATAACGGGAAAGGTCTTTGACAATAATACAGTCTGCTTCCCCCTCTTCCAGCATACGCAGCATTTCCTGAAAACCGGGGCGGTTAAAGTTTGTGCCGGTATATCCATCATCTACACATTCTTTTACCACCTGAATTTCAGGGTGGCTCTTTAAAAAGCTATGGATTAGTATCCTCTGGTTTGATATGCTGTCGCTTTCCCTGTTATCACCATCTTCGTCAGAAAGGCGCAGGTAAACAACCGCACGATAGATTTTTTTAAGTATTTGATTTTTCATTGTATTCGCTCCTATCATTTAGATTCGTCAGCCGATTCCCTAAATGATAGAGGCTACTGGGTCCTTGCCATCATCCTACCATAGTCCAGAAGGTTTGTCCACCCTGTAATCTGCCAACAATCCGCTTTCTTCCCTATCCCTGTCGTGGCTTTACCATTTCATCTGCACAAGGCTTTGCATGGCTTCCTCTATGGTACGGTTGGTAGAAGCAAACCCAATCTTTATGGTGATCCCCTTATATTTCAGAAAATAAGGGTTCTTTCCGGACTCCAGGATTTCCCGGACCTTCTCCGGTTTGCTCTTTTTACATCAATCTTCAGTTTCTCTACATCTTGTATCTCTTTCGGGTCAATGTCCTCAAACGTCATTTCCCGCATCTTCAGCAGTTCTTCCCGCGAGAACATTATATCCCTTCCCTGGTACAGCAACTGCACAGATACGCATCTAAGTCCTGCTCAAATTGTTCCTGTTTCTCCCAGGTGTGCATTAAATATTGTTTCAGTCTGGCATAATCTAAAATCCCATAACCGATACAGTCTATCTGCACCTGGAAAGCCTGGAGCAGTTCCATAGTCTGTAAAATTTCCTCCGGACAATAGGATAACCTGCTAAGCCCGGATACCACAATCACGTCAATCATGCCTTTTCCTGCAAGCACTGCCAGCCTCTGCCAGTTTTCTTTTTCTATGGAATTACCACACCCTACACCTTCCAGTAAAGTAACCACATGGTATGTCTGCTGTTCACAGTAATGCAGGCTTTTTTCTTTTTCATAATACAAAAGCCCGGCACATGGAATGGGAATATCCAGATACACTGCCGCCCGCTGGGGACTGTTCCTATTTTCTATCTCTTTTTTTCCTTTGCAGATCCATGCAGGGAATAACATTCCTCCCTGAAAGATCTCTTTATCTTCTGAAAACAGTTTTTGTAACATCTCTCTATTCATTGCTCTGCCTCCTCTTTCTTTGGCTCCTGTTTTCATTCCAGGGCTATAAAGAAACCGGCGTTTCCCCATAGCCCTAAAATGAACCCATTTTACACACCATACTGGCAGGGCTTTCCCTGCCAGCATGTTTTTTATTTTCTCACCCCGGTGTGAACGGGAGCATGTAGGACCGGCCCGGCTGGCCGCCTGACACCCTGCAGCACCCTTTCCCGCTGCAGCATGTCCCAGACGCTACCCTGGTTGCAGTGTTTTATGCAAAGGTATCATTATCATTCGGCTTTCAGACTGCCTGCCACCCACAGCCTATGTCCGGGCGCTGCTCACACTTTCCCTTCATCTTCTACGATTCCTTGTTTGATCCGCTTCTTTTCTGCCTTACCTGCTGCCACTGCGGACAAGTGTATCTTCGCACAGCTCATGACCCTGCATCATACAAAATAGAATGTGCCGAAATGTTTTGTGTCCTTTAAGATATTTCTATAGATTAGCGTCAGAAATGACACGTTTGTTTTAAAAAAATATCACCATACTGATATTCAGTTTTCAAGGTTCTTCCCGGCTGAAAACATCAGCCTGCCAAAAGACACCATAACCCTGATGTGTTTTGGCAGACTGTTTTCGGTCTGCATTTCTCTTTATTTTTTTAACCGGATAATCATATCTGCCCAAAATTCCGTACATGCCTGCCGCATCAACTCCAAAAGCCGGTCTTCGGTAATTCCCGTAATCACGTTCTCTTCTTTCTTTTCCGGTTTTGGTTCCGGTACTTCCAGTGCTTCCTCCCGTATCTTCATTGTGAGCATGGATAAGGAAGGGGAATTGGCACAGTTGATAAAACCGATATAATGGTTCACCACATCATAATCACCTCTGCAGCTTCGGACAATATCAAACGCATGGCGGATTGCCCGTTCTACCCGCTGCCCTGTCGTGCCATGTTGCTGGGCCACCTTAAAATACAGATATGTCGTTTTAATCTTGCTGTCTTCTTCCAGAAGCAAAACACTGTCTACAATATAGCCAAATCCTTTTACATTGGCAGGCATTCCCATTTTAAATAATACTGCTTCCACCTTTTCTCTTGATAACATTTCCCTTTTCCTCCCTATCTGTATTCTCACTTCCTGCTGTCTTGCTGATATTTCTTTAGCCCTTTCTTAATTCCCTCTATGGAATAGATCAAAAGGTTAGTTTCTCTTTCATCACAATCCTGTACCAGATACCAGATTTTTTCCTTCAACATCATATCTTTTTTCGCTGTACCCATGTGTATAAAGTGTTCTTTTATGGGAATATCCATAGCTTCCAACAGCCGGATATAAGTTTTCATTCCCATAAGTCTGGCATGTGTTTCAATCTTCGCCAGATGTGATACGGAAATATCTGCTTTCTCTGCAAGCTGCTCCTGAGTCAGTCCCCTGGATTCCCGCAAGGCTTTTATGGCATCTGCTACAATATAAAGTTCATTCTGCATTCTTTTATCTCCTCGTTGATTACAGGCTCTATTATAATTACAAATCCTTTCCCTGGTAATGGACTATGGAGGCAAGATTTCCCAGTTTCATTACCATTTCTTTCCTTTTTTGGTTTTAGAGATTTATTATATCTGAACGAGTTGAAAACGATTTTTGCACCATTTACGAAAAAGCACTGCATTATCTCTTCAATTAGGCATAAAAAAGGAGAGAACGTCACATATCGACTCCTCTCCAATAGCTTCTATTCATCTAAGATATTTGCCAATACATAGGCTTACTTGTTTTTTCTTTCCAGGAACCTCCGTATCTCTTCCACACTATCTAATATGGGAATGAACGGGGCAGACGGGCTGCATACTGGATCTTGACTGGACAGTTCCAGTGCATTAATAAATGCTTCTGCCTTTTTGGGGTCTTCAATCACAAGCTCTGTAAGGATACTTGATGTAGCCATATAGAAAGCACCTCTTTTCTCTCATATCTTAAAAAATTCTTTCGTAAGAAGATCCTGCAGTATTTTCTATACGCCAAGACCTGTACTCTCCATTTTTATTTATGTAGTAAAGTTTGATCCAGCATGTTTTTAATTTCATCTGGAAGACCGTCTATCGTTGCATTTTCATCTAAAAACAGTAAATTTGTATATTTTTCGCATCATTCGGCGCTGAAAAAATATGAGTTACTGTATATGCTGTTCTACTTTTAGAAAAGCAATCTTCATCTCGCAGCGATTCTACTACAAAGCAATCGCCCTTTTGCTGCCCCTTATCATCATACTCTTTATTTAAGCATAGAGTAAAATTAAGATCTGTTGTGCCAAACTTATAAGTTCTCGTGTCTGTGACAATCTCTTCCAGCATAAATCCTTCTGAGCCAGCCAGCATTGCAATCTGTCCGATATGCTTAATCTTACGCTTACACAATGAAAAAGGGTGCTGCGGTGTAAAAAATATCTGCGAAGCCTGAAGCATTTTTTTTGCTGCATAACTATAAAACTTTTTTGCTGAAAGGTTCGTGGCCACACCTGTCAAGTGCCTAAAATTGGCAGCTTTATAAAGCACCTCAATATATCTGCCTTCAAATACATATAGAAATCTTTTACCTACTAAATGCTTCCTATACAGATCAGCAGCTACTTTAATCTCCTGTACAATTTTCTCTCTATCCTGTTGTTTTCCCATCTATCTTTTCCCAATCATCACTATAGTATAAAAAACAGCACTGGACAACTTTTTTGTTATCCAGTGCCCATAATCTTAAAAAGCGGTTTTATGCTGGCTGTCAGCCGCGACATCCTTCCGAATGTCTAAAATGTCGCCGGTATCATTAAGTCCCCGGCGCGGACTCACCGTATCTCCCTGGTGTGGGCGTAATACCCTTCCGAGTATCAAATAGTCCCAGTAATTACCCTGCCCGGGCACAGTACAGCTTTTACGTGCCGCTACACGAAACCTTTTGGCTTAATTATATTATATGCGATACCCTAAGAAATATCAATAGTTTCCACAAAAAATTGATTGGTTGTATCTTATTATAACCCGTTACTTACCGTTTCAATAAACGCTCCCTAGAAGCTGTATCCAATACTATTTTATGAAAATCCAGCATTGCGTGCTCTTGCATCAGTTTCTCACCAAGTTTCACAAGAGGATTGGTTTCCCATTCCGAATCAATTCCTGTTTGATGATAGTATCTTGCATAAGCAAATCCCTCAGCTACCGCATCTGAATTTTCAAATATTCCCACTATTGCATCTGTAAACTGTACAATGATTGAGCTCCCAAAAATCCCCTGCAATTCTTCCGCATTCGCATCATCATATTTCTCTACATCAAAAGACAAAGAGAAATCATACGTATTCTCTTTTCCGTCTTCTGTTTCATAAGAAATTGTTCCAAAAATATCTCCCTTGCCAGACGGAAGTTCGATTGACTCTGAAAGCTCTAATTCATATTCAATGTTATTGAACACTGTCGTTGCTTCAAACATTTGTGATATACAGGTACCTTCTTTTTCATAAATATCTTTCTGTAAAAAGGAAATAGGATTATACTCCATATTTTCCCATATCTGTTTTCCCTCCACTGTCCGTTTACACAAGGAATCTAAAAGCAACATCATTGTTTCCTGATCTATTTCTTCATATACGTTCATAGTCAGCCTCCTTTTTCTTTGGATAGTCCACAAAAGCTCTGTAAGAGTTTATCTCAATTTCTAGTTACAACGTGATATTTAGTCAAATGACGTATGTACGCGCTTTCTTATAGTTGCCAATATTATATGGCGTATCTCCCAAAAATTCAATCAGAATATAAAAACTTTTACTCACACTATCCTGCCTTTACATCTTTTTTAGTCTATACCCTACATTGATCAATGTTTCTATAATATCATGCCCCATCTTTTTTCGTATCTTCCATACTACGTGTTCCACTGTTTTGTACGGAATCTGATCATCATAATAATTACTCTCCCAGACCGAACAATAGATATTCTTCTTTGGAATAACCCAATTTGGCCTTTGGGCTAAAAGATACAGAACTTCAAATTCCCTGGGAGCTAAGCTGATTTCTTTTCCTTCATAAATAACAGTATATGACATGGGATCAAGTTGAAATTTACCATTTCCTAATACAATTTCAGATTTATATTCTGGAAAAATATTTTGCATCTATAAATTCTCCTATTTATGTCTTCATATTACTAAGTTGATATATTCATTTAAAACGGTTATAATTCAACTTCACTTAAATCCCATAAAGAATAGCACTTACTTCAAAGGAGTCATCTAGATCCCAAAATTCTATTGTACCATTATATTTTTCCACTACCCTTGTAACACTATGTATGCCAATTCCACTTTGCTTATAATGACGTTTGCTACTCAATGCAATGTTTGCCTTTTTTATCTCTTTACTATTGCAGATTTTTAAAATCAAAGTATGTTCTTTATAAATGATATTCACAGTAATCCATCTTTTTGATACTTCTATTTTTTCACATGCCTCTATTGCATTATCCAGGAGGTTTCCTAATAATATCCCGGCAGCACTATAGTCCAGATTCATTTGCTTGGGTACTAATACCGAGGCTTCTGTTGCGATATGCCTTTTCTGGGCATTACGAAGTTTATTATTCAAAATAGTGTTGACAATTATATTTGCAGTGTATATAGTTTTTTCTCCTTCATCTAATTCACCAATGATCTTTTGAAATTCTTTTTTAAAATCTACATTTGCTTTCTCTATTGCATAAAAGGCAATCAGGCGATTTTTTAAATCATGTTTTATTTCTTGTACCTTTTTATTTCCTGCTTCGATTTCACGATAATACTGTTCCTTCATGTTCACTTCTTGCAGAAGGAGTTCATTTTTATAATTATCAGCTATTACAATACTTAACTTGTGAAAAATAGCAAATGTCAGTATGTTTGTTAATAAAACTAATAAAATAATTGCCAAGCATAGTACATTTCCGGTTAAATTATCATAGGTTCCAGTTAAATATATTGCCATACAACTAATAAATACGCTGGAAAGAGGTATTAAAAAAAGTAATAGGCTCATCTGTTTTGATAAATTTGGTAACTGGATTGCCCAACTATGGCATATAGCCCGAACCAGAAGATATCGAATAAATTCACAAATCAGCGCAGAAATATAAAAAGATATTTCCATGCTGATTTGTGTTTCAAGTCGGAGTGTCAATAAAAATCCTATAGGCTCTGACACAAATCCCAAACCAATGTATAGAATCGGTAGAATGATATAATATAAACGAGAATACGAAAAAGATAAACTGTACAGGTATATCATACAGATACTACATAATAAATTGATAGTTGGATTTTTATACATGTTTACTATACTTGTAGTAATTGTACAAAAAAGAAATAGAAAAATCAGTTTATAGCGATCAACTTTTCGTTCTTGACTGAAACATTTCAAATATTTTTCTAATATCCCAAAATCTAAGCAATTCGTTAAGCATATAAAAAAGAAAGATTTCATAACTGCTCCTTTAGGAATTGTAAATGACGTAGTTTAATTTCCTGTCGATAGGCCCGTCCAACATGGAGAGTATTTCCATTTTTTAACAGAAGCTCATCACGTACCACCTGTACTATTTCGGAAAGGTTCACAATACAGGCCACTCGAATAGATGCAAACATACGCTTATCTAATTGTGACCATATCTCATCTAAATTTTTATTACACTGATATATATCCCCTGTATTGGTGTGTATAAGGGCTTTTCTTCCAAGTTTTTCTATATATACAATGGATTGGCAAGGGATACTGTAGCTGTTTTTACGATAACTAAAAACAAAATTTACTTTAGCCATACATAAAAATCACATGCTTTATGAAGCACTTACTGAAATTTTCAAAAGAAACCGGTTTTAAAATGAAATCAAATGTCACAACTTCAAAAACATCATAAACATATTTAGAAAAACTTGTAAGAAAAACGATAAGGGAATGGGGAGAGTCTTGCCGTAATTTTTTAGCAAGTTCCAATCCAGACATCTCTCCCATTTCAATATCCAGGATATAAACATCAAAATCCAATTCCTGTTTTTTCTTATAAGAGTATAATTCCTCTGCACTAAAAAATACTTCATAGTCAAATGAAATGTCTGATATCTTATCCAAATATTCTTCTAATTCTTCAATGATGGCAGGCTCATTGTCGCAAATAGCTAAATTTAGCATATAATATATCTTCTCTCATAACAAGTTTACACTTCTAAAATGCCTAAAAATTTTTTTGTATCTAATTGTTCCCATGGAAGATTTAATTCAGTTCTCCCAAAATGTCCATACGACGCTACCTGTTCATAAATTGGCCGGCGGAGTTTAAATATATCAATTATTCCTGATGGTGTAAGATCAAAATTATTATAAATAAATTCTGCAAGCAGTTCATCATCTTTTTTACCTGTTCCAAATGTATTAACATTAACAGAAACTGGATTCGCAATTCCTATGGCATAGGATAATTGCACCTCACATTTTTCTGCTAATCCCAGTGCAACAATATTTTTAGCAAGATATCGTGCCATATATGCTGCTGATCTGTCCACTTTTGTACAGTCTTTTCCTGAAAAGGCACCACCACCATGATGTGCACATCCTCCATACGTATCTACAATAATTTTTCTTCCTGTAACTCCACTATCTCCATGTGGACCACCGATTACAAAACGTCCCGTTGGATTAACATACACATTTGTATTATCATCCATCAATCCCTCTGGTATTATATCTTCAATCACATATTTAAAAATATCTTTTATAAATTTTATCTTGGCTAATATTTTCATCATGTTGCACTGAACATACAATAGTGTCTATTCTTTTTGGTGTATTTCCATCATATTCAATAGTCACTTGCGTTTTTCCATCTGGTCTCAAATACTTCAATCTTCCACTTTTCTAACATTTGATAACTGTTTGATAATTTATGTGCTAATACAATCGAAAGGGGCATATACTCTTCGGTTTCATTTGTTGCATATCCAAACATCATTCCCTGATCCCCAGCTCCAATTCTAGCTTTATCTTTTTTGCTTTAGCTTCTAATGCTTCATTTACTCCTAAAGCAATATCTTCTGACTGTTTATCTAAACATACAATGATTCCACAGGTATCTGCATCAAAGCCATATTTTGAATCATTATAGCCAATTTTGCGAACCGTATTTCTTACAATACTAGGAACATCAATGTTCGCATTTGTTGTAATTTCACCCATGACAAGCACTAAGCCAGTAGTTATACATGTTTCACACGCAACACGACCATAAGGATCCTTTTCCATAATAGAATCCAAAATAGCGTCTGAAATTTGATCACATATTTTATCTGGATGCCCTTCGGTGACAGATTCTGAAGTAATTAATTTCTTTAACATATCTCTTCTCCCTTTTTAATTTTGTATTTCAGCCATTATGTACCAAAATCTATATTGCTTTTTCTTATAATACATAAAAAACTCCTAAATTTTTTATATCTGCTATAACTTGTAAATTAATTGTCACATCTTGTTCTAT
>ENA-OQDD01000130-OQDD01000130.1-human-gut-metagenome-genome-assembly--contig:-NODE-130-length-30790-cov-2.098164_pt1 | contig 30790 bp, 27 predicted proteins | sample MGYA00242507_ERZ504598 | MGnify/ENA primary metagenome ERZ504598 (study PRJEB26092, sample SAMD00036318) | human gut metagenome | host: Homo sapiens | study: EMG produced TPA metagenomics assembly of...
TTCGTCGCTAACCTGCCTTTTTACATATTCAGAACAAAACAGAGTGCCCAATTCTTTTTATTATATATTTGCACTTTATAACTTTGCAAACTTATTAAAAACAAACCATGGACAGCACAAAGATTGTTGGTGAAAAATAAAATCACTACGTGAAACAAAAGAAATCAGTGTGGCCGAACTGGCCGTACGCTCTGGCCTTGCCGAAGAACAAATAGAACGAATAGAGAATAATGTAGATCTTCCTTCATTGGCTCCCCTCATCAAGATAGCCCGCGCGTTAGGGGTACGTCTGGGCACTTTTCTGGACGACCAGGAAGAACAAGGAGCAGTAATCTGCCGGAAACAAGAGAGTGAGGATACCATCAGTTTCTCGAACAATGCAATGGACCTGCGTACACATATGCGCTACCACTCACTGTCAAAATCAAAAGCGGACAGGCATATGGAACCATTCATCGTAGACGTGGAACCGACGGAGGAAAGCCACTTCTCACTCTCCTCGCATGAAGGTGAAGAGTTTATCTATGTCATGGAAGGCGCCGTCGAAGTATGCCACGGTAAAAAATGCCATCTGATTAAAGCCGGAGACAGTATTTATTATGATTCTATCGTTCCGCACCACGTACACGGATATCAAGGACAAGCCGCCAAAATATTGGCTGTTATCTATACTCCTATTTGATTTATGATGGAATTAAGCACGAGAACCTTGGGTGACTGGCTTGAACATTGGGCCTCACCACTCCCGATAAAGAATATATCGTATATTCCGACCGCAATCTGCGCTTCACCTGGAAACAATTTAACGAGCGTGTAGACCACATGGCCAAAGGACTGCTCGCCATCGGCGTGAAACGGGGAACCCATGTAGGAATCTGGGCGGGTAATGTGCCCGACTGGCTGACCTTTCTGTACGCTTGCGCCAAAATCGGTGCCGTGGCCGTAACAGTAAATACCAACTACAAACAGGCAGAACTGGAATACCTCTGCCAGAACTCGGACATGCACACGCTGTGTATCGTAAACGGAGACCGTGGCAATGACGACTATGTAAATATGGTCTACGCCATGCTGCCCGAACTAAAGACCAGCCAGCGCGGATATCTGAAGAGCAAACGCTTCCCCTGCATGAAGAACGTGATTTACATCGGTCCCGAGAAATACCGGGGTATGTACAACACCGCCGAAATTCTGCTTCTGGGATGCAACATAGACGATGACGAGCTGCTGGAAGCGAAAGCGAAGGTGAACTGCCACGACACGGTGAACATGCAGTACACTTCGGGCACGACCGGTTTCCCCAAAGGAGTCATGCTCACCCATTACAACATCAGCAACAACGGTTTCCTGACGGGCGAGCACATGAAATTCACTTCCGATGACAAACTATGTGTCTGTGTACCCCTGTTCCATTGCTTCGGAGTGGTATTAGCCACCATGAACTGCCTTACACACGGATGCACGCAGGTGATGGTGGAACGTTTTGACCCGCTGCTGGTACTTGCCTCCGTCCACAAGGAACGCTGCACGGCCTTGTACGGGGTTCCTACCATGTTCATTGCCGAGCTGAACCATCCCATGTTTGATATGTTCGATATGTCCAGTCTGCGCACCGGCATTATGGCAGGCTCACTCTGTCCGGTGGAACTGATGAAACGTGTGGAAGAGAAAATGTTTATGAAGGTCACCAGTGTATACGGGCTTACAGAAGCTTCTCCCGGCATGACAGCCTCCCGCATCGACGATTCGTTTGATGTACGCTGCAACACGGTGGGCCGTGATTTCGAGTTTACGGAAGTAAAAGTGATCGATCCGGAAACTGGCGAGGAATGTCCCATAGGCGTACAAGGCGAGATGTGCAACAAAGGGTATAACACCATGAAGGGTATTACAAAAACCCCGAAGCAACCGCCGAAGTGATAGACCGGAACGGCTTTCTCCACTCAGGAGATCTGGGAGTGAAAGACGAAGAAGGTAATTATCGTATCACAGGACGGATAAAAGACATGATTATCCGTGGCGGAGAGAATATCTATCCACGGGAAATAGAAGAGTTCCTGTATCAGATGGAAGGAATAAAAGATGTACAGGTAGCCGGTATCCCCTCCAAGAAATACGGAGAAGCGGTAGGCGCATTCATTATCTTGCACGAAGGGGTGGAAATGAACGAATTCGATATACGTGACTTTTGCGACGGCAAGATAGCCCGTTACAAAATTCCTAAATATATCTTCTTTGTTGATGAGTTCCCCATGACGGGCAGCGGAAAGATACAGAAATTCAAGTTAAAGGATGTGGGATTGGAGTTATGCCGGAAGCAAGGCATCGAGATTATTTAATTCAGCCTGCCTCTTGCATTAAAAATGCAGAATTAAGTTACACAGTCACGGAGAGGAATACATTGCACGGATTCTTCTCTGTGGTTCTGTATCGGATATCGGAACCGGACAGCAGATGTACTCCTCACGTTACTCCATAAAAAAGGAGCAACGCCTTGCTCCAACCTTTTGTTAACCTTAAATCTAATACTATGAAAAACACACATGCGAATATACACACTTTCCTGCTATCTGCAAATTTAAGGAAGCGTTAAGAAGAAATTATAGTATTGTTTAATAAAAGCAACAATTCCTTTAACATTTCAAGTTAAAGTGAATGGTTTCTTTTAACAAAACAAAAAGGCTGTCCCGTAAGGAACAACCTTTCTATATTTTTTATAGTAGACGCTTCTACTTCAGATGCAACTACTTCTCTCAAGCCGATTGCAATCTTCAACCTTTAATCTAATACTATGAAAAACACATTTATATAACACGGCGGCAACAAGAATTGTTCAACCGCAAGTCATTAATAAATGTTTAAATCCCTAACTATACCTTTTCTTCCTTTGGCAAGACCGAATGCCAAGGAATTCCGTCTACAGTAGAAAGGTCCTTGCCAGACTCTATCAAACCACTGATTACATAATCTCTGGCAGTAGGATTCTGGAACGGATACAATCCAAACTCGGGAAGAACAGAAACAAAATGTTCCATGATTTCCGCTTGGATAGATTCATAACTAGGCCAGTTCTTATTGGACGAGAAACAATAAATTTGTACGGGCAGACCATTCTCCGTAGGAGCCAACGTGCGCACCATCAGCAACAGGTCCTTACTGATAAAAGGATGGCGCTTCAGATAGAGAGTCATATAAGCACGAAGCAGCCCTACATTCGTATCGATGGTTCCATTTACCAATCCGCCGGATTGTCAGTATTCGCTACTTTTCCTTCAGCGCCTGTTTCTGCTTTTCTGTGATAAAGTCGGCCAAATCAGCATCAAACTTCTTCATTTTCTCCAAAAATTCAGGAGTACAGGGTTGTATGTAATCCAGTTTCAACGCATACTCGCGCATAATACGCCGCCCGCCCGATTCAGTCATCCCACGCCAATTGATAAATGAACCGGAAACTAATGAATAAGGAGGTATAGTGACAATCGTATTATCGAAATTCTGAACCTTCACAATGTTCAGAGTGATATCCATCACCACCCCATTCACATTATTCTGCGGCATCTCAATCCAATCGCCGATATGCACCATATCATTCTCGGAAAGCAGTACCCCCGCCACAAAGCCAAGGATGGTATCTTTGAAAATCAACATCAGTACGGCAGCAAAAGCACCCAGTCCGGTAATCAGGTTGAGAGGCGACTTATTAATCAATATGGAAATGATGACAATGATGGCAACACACGAAAAAATCACTTGAAAGATCTGTATGAAACCTTTCATCGGACGATTCTGTAACTGCTCCTTGTTCATCAGCACATTACCTACCGAGTTTAACACGGCATTGACCGAAAACAACAAAGCGATAAAGAAATAAATCCAAGTGATTTTTTCACTGACAGTAAACCAAGTAGAACGATAATCGAACGCAAACGGCAACAAAGCGGATATAATAAGCGGCGGAATGACCGCAGACATTTTCCGCAAGGCATTGTATTCTATCAGCGAACTTAAAAAACTGATATTTTTATATTTCAACACCTTCCGTGTGAAACGCACAGATAAATAATGAAAAACAGCTCCTACAGCAAAAGCAATAACCACAATCAGGATCAAGAAAATAATCTCATCCAGTTCATTCAACCTATCGCGCGGGATGCCTATCCATGATAGAAAACTCTTAATCCAAGTCAATAAAATTCGGGCAAATTCGTTTGTACTCATAATTATCGTCTTTTTACTTATAGAACCATCTATAAAAACATTTGTTTAGCTGAGGGATGAAAAATCCTCCCCCAGCCTGTCCGGAAACGGTTTCCTGCTTTCCTTTTACTCTGTCATTCCAGCGTAACGACTCTTTCAAGGAATCGGCGAAGTAAACCAAGAAGTCAAACAAATCTATTTATCGAATATACCATCTTTCGCACTGGCTGTAGACGGCACCCCAACATAACCTCCCAATTACAATTAGAAACCCCAATTGTCTTCGTATTCGAGAAACCAAGACCTATCCCTGCTTTATCCACATCCACGTTATCAAAAGTCACGTTATAAATAGGCTTCTCCTCTGTGCCTTGAAGCACCAATGCAGCTACATTCACCTTTTTGCATTTCAAATCCTTTACATAAATATCATGCACCTCAGTAAAATAATGGTTATCCATCCCCTCGCCTGCATACATGGAAGTTACGCGTACAAAAAGGGTTAACATGACTTTTTAACCGGTTCAATCTTTCCGCTGCCATGAAGCCCAAAGGGCGGAGAAACTGAGAAAAAGTAATAGCCCGCCAGCGGAATTAAACAACAATGTATTGCATCTGTTCCTGTTGCATAAGCCTTTTCTTTCTCCAGGTTAAGCCTTTTTATACGGATGTATTCTATCTCCATAGCCTTTGGAGTTATCTCCATAAGCTTTGGAGTTATCTCCCAAGGCTATGGAGTTAACTCCAAAGGCTTGCGGAGATAGAACAAACAGGAAGAAAACCCTTAACTATCCAACGGGAAAGGTTTATAGATATGGACAAGATCTTTTCCATTGCCCCGCTTATAGATAAATCCTTTTTAAATATTTCCATAAAAAAGCTGTACCCTCAGAAGATACAGCTTTTTTATGTGATTCCGTTGCGATTCGAACGCAAGACCCACGCCTTAGAAGGGCTACAAGTACAATCACTTTTTATAACTGATTTACAAGCAATTATCACGCATGTCAAAAAAAAACGCCGACAAACCCTTTGACAAACCCTAGATTGTCATTGGCTATCGCATTGCGATTAATATTTTAATTCACGACAAAATTAAAGAGGAAAAAGACAATATGAACGCCTTCCCCCTCTTTAATTACAGTTATTTAACCAAGCAAGAAATGTTTTCGTTGTTTTCTAACTAATACTTCTCAAAATTCGGGATCTGCAAATAGAATGAATTTCGAGACATGGGTAGCCAACATCTCTGTTCCTCATTACATGTATTCCAATTGCCTTCGCCAAATTTATTATTTAACACTTCCACGATTTTATAAGCTATATCTCTTACAAAATTTACATTTATCATTTTTATTGGTAATAATGATCGTAGGAGTATAAAGCGAAATTTTATACTCTCCACCGTCTTCAATTGACCAACTGCCTTGTGCGACTGTTATATGCGCATTGGTTTCGTTTTTGTACTCTTGCACTATACTTAAATAGGTATTGAAATAATTGGTCAGCAAGTCTGATTTATAGACTTTAAGTCCTGTTGCTTTTTCTAAAAGCTTCCTAAGTCTATAAGCATCATTTACTATAGGACTCATTTTTGTTCCGGATTTGAATTAATAATTTGGAATTAGTTGATAGGAGATGCGGTTTCGGTAAGGTTGTCTAAATCTCTCAAGAAAACTACTACATCTTGGATAACGGGTACTCCATTCAAAGCCGAAGTCGTCAGATTGATACTATAAATATCAATACTTGGATATTTATCGGTAAGTAGCTTATTTAGTAGCGCAATAGATTTGTCATTGTAGATAACCCTCCTATCTTCTATCTCAAAACCTAACCGAGATAAGTATTCTTCTTTCTTTTCTTCTCCTGCCTTTGAAGCACGGGAAGCGAAAACCATTCCACTCAATGAGATTTTTGCAACGTATTCTCCAAAATAAAAGTCACTAACATGCCCAAATCCATATTCAGTCCACCAATTTCTAAATGATGATACCATAATTTTCAAACGTTCTCTAACATCTTCGTTTGAAACCTTCTCCCCAAGCTGATGACGTAATTTTCGATTTTCATCATTCAATGAGCGGATTTGTTCAGTTAATTTCTTTTGTTTCTCTGCAAGTACACCTTCATATCCCATTCGGGTAAGAAACCTATTCACATTGTGGTCTGTCAGAGAAAGGATGTTTTCTTTCATTCCTTCGGTGAGCTGCCCTTTTTCGAGCATCGTTATAGCCAATCCTAAATTTTGCTGAATTACTTTATATTGCTTTTTCAGTTCAGTTATCAGTCTCCGTTAGAATCTTCTACAATAGCTGGCTTATCTTGTCTGTTAAAATCAAGCAGTCTTTCTTTCATTTCTGTTCCCTTTTAAATTAAATGCAATTGGTTCGATATGTGTATTCATCAATCATATCATTACCGATAATCTCAGGTAGCTCAAAAAATCTTGTAGCTGGGCAAACATGGGCTTCAATCTCTATGCAAAGACCGTCACCCGGCATATAGGCACAACCTACGCTATCGTTCCAGTTTATATGCTTTTGGGCTGCTTTAGCTACTTTATCGCAAGCTGATAAGTATTCAACATATTTACTGTTTGCTCTTTTTATTTTTTTGAATAGTATATCGTTCATTTCTATTCTGTTATGATTTTGATAAATGTTTTAGTAAACTATCCTTATCTCTAAAAAGTCTTTTTCCCCATTGTGGATAATTGTTTCTTGGTACACTTACACCGTCAGATAGTTTGTAAACCATCAAAAAGCTATGATCCTCATAGGATATTTCAATAGTTATTTTGCTAACGGTGGTATGATATATTTTGTCACCACTTAGGTAACATACACTATCACCTACATTAAACTCTGTGTCTATATTCATATCTATATCTGATTTGAATTATTTTTTCCGTTGAATTTTCTTTGCCATCTGTCGCAACTGTCTGGCCTTATCTAGCGAACGTATGCCTCTACAATTGTCTTCAATTATTAAGGCCGCTTCTTTTAACAGTCTGAGCAATCGTACTGTATCTGTCTTACATATTTCCATTATTCGCTTGCTATAATAATTACCACCTTGTTCTTGACATCAAACCTGTAAACAGGTAATGGTACGGATGTTCGGACATATTCCTTATTTTCAGATTTCATATAATATCGGGAAAATTCCACAGAAGCCTCTTCTCTGTTCACCGCTATTATCGAGATATAGTTATCTTCGTCTATTTTAAAGCGATAATAATCCATGCCTGCTTGTTTTATAATATCATTGGCCTCCCTGTACCTAGATATGCTCAACCGGCTGAATGGGAGCGAATGAAGTGATATCATCTGATCAATAGCTAACTTTGTACTGTCATACAGGTTTATCCCGTCTTCAGGTATTGTATAAATCTGCAAATTCAAGCTGTCGGCCTGTTTATCCGCACCTATAAGAAGATTATTAATCCAACGACTGATATTGACGCCTTTTGCTTTCTGACTCTCTATCATCTGCGCCACATCCGGAGTCGGTCTAAAATTGATTATTTCTGCCATATATTAAATGTATTACGATTATTACATAACACAAATTAATATGACAACTGTAATACAATGGTTATCCAATTTCCAAAATATACACCAATATTGTCAGTCTTCATGCCCTTCCTCTCCTTCTTCATCGGCAGTCGGATCAGGCAAGTTTCTGTACCTTGCATTGAGCTGGGCTATCTTCTGCTCCGCTGAAAGATCTCGTTTTGCGTTTTCTTTAAAGTCTACGGACGAAAGAGACGGCATGGCATATTTGATAATTCGGGAAACAGCAAGCACTTTATCACTAGGATCATCAATAGCCTCTATTATCTCTCCCATACTCTCAATAAACGGAGCCAGTTGCTCCATAAGCTTGTTTCGATAATGACGGACAGTCCTATATCCTTTTTTAACTCCCCCCACCTTTGGATGTCCTATTGTAAATTTACCATTTTCATCATGAAGAGGCTTTGTGTTTTCCTTAGTGCAAAGATGCAATAATTCCGGACGGGCAAACATGGTAATCCCATTGTCAAGTTCCACGCATATATTATCGTCCGACTCAACTTTGACAACCGTGCCTTTCCATGAGGTTCCATCAAGAGCCACCTTGTCCCCTTCCTTATACAATATACTTCCGTCTTGCATTATATCAACATGATACAAATGTAACTGATTACTTTTGATATTAAATAATAAAGTGCAATTTACGATTTATGGGACTTTTATCCAGTGTTCTAGGCGGCAATAAAGCCTATAAGGAATCAATCAAAGATCTTCAAAAGGCGAAGGATCTTGAAATGAACTATTATCAGGAACAGGCTTACGCTGATCCTCTTCAGGACAGTGCGAATCAGGCGGCTCTGCGTCAAGCCAGAGAACTGCTGATGGCAAACAACAAACGGACAGCAGGAAGCGCCGCTGTAACAGGTGCTACAGATGAGAGCGTTGCCTTGCAGAAGCAGGGAGCCAACCAGTCACTTGAAAATATTACGGCCGGAATAGCCTCAACCGCCACTGCCAAAAAAGATCAGGCCATGAAAAATTATCTGGATGCAAACCGATCATATACGGAGGCTATCAATAATGTGAAACAACAACAGGCCCAACAGGAATCATCGGCATTAGGAGGTCTTCTCAATACAGGTATAACGGCTGCGGCCACTGTTTTCGGTGGCCCCATAGGCGGTGCTGTAGCCAGTCAAATCACTAAAAAGAAATAGCAGGTATGGCAGTTACGGACAGATATACCAATTATCAAAAAAGAAAAGAAGCTGCCGGCATTGTCAATCCGGAGGAAGAGCGGCAGATCCATGATGAGTCTGTGGCGAGACAAGCTGAGGAAAACGCACGGGAACAGTTGCCGTTACGTCCCACGGTGGCTGTTCAAAAACCTGCGACGAGTGTGTCTACAGTCAATACCGTTCAAGAACGGGAAAATGCGGACAAGCTTCCCGTCCAGCTTCCTGGTACAGAAAAGCCGTGGCAGGAAATGAGCGCACAAGAAGCCTATGCGGCTCATCCCCAGCTGTCACCGGCCGCATACCTGTCAGGAGTGGCTTCTTATCGCAAGAAAAAAGGACAAGAGGGATTATCTTACACCGAACTTGCGGAAGCCCTGAGAGGACGGGACCCGTTACAAAGCGAGGAGGACAGAATTAATGCCGAAAGACGTTTACGTGCCGCCGAGAGTATCAATGCTGTAGGAAGTGTTCTGGCCAATCTGGTGAATGTGGTAAGAACACGAAGAGGCAATCCGTCAATGAATCTTTCAGGAGCCGGACGTGAAGGCCAAGCACGTATTGACAGAATACGCCAATACAGGACAATCTGTCACGTCAGAATTATCAGGACTATATCGGAGCGATCGCACGTGACAGGGCCGAGCAGGCGAGAATAGAATTGAATCAGGCAAAACAAAAACAATTTTATGACAAGCTTGACCACGATGCCGCGCAGAAAGAACTGGAACGCCAATTCAAAATAGACTATTCTCTTCTTTCACAGGGACAAAAAGAAAAGCTGGAATCCATAAAAGATAAACACAGACGCGGGCAAATTTCTCTATCCAAAGCGTTAGAACTAAAAAATAGAATTACAACTGAATCAAGAAAAGAACAATTCATAGATGTTCCGTCAAGAGATGGCAGGACATCAAAGCGATATAGTCAGAAAGAAAATGGCAACAATTGGATTACTACTGCCTATAAAGACGTTCTAGAAATGACAGGAGGAGATAACAGCCCCTATAAAGTAAAAAAAGAATCCGGATTTTATGGTAGTGGAAGCACTACCCCTACAAATCAAGAGATGTACGAATCTATTTCCAAGTATGCAGCCGAGAACAAAAGAAAATCGCTTTTACCTAACGGAGAGAAAAGAACAGGAAAACTTTTACCGCAATAATAAAAAAAATTAATATATGCCAAAGCCCAAAAGAGAAATTCTATACGATAATCTCATTCAGTCAGGAAGAGTCTCAGAATATGAGATAGGTACATTAGACCAGTTCAGAAATGCTATAAAAGACAAAAGGACTGCCGATGAATTTTATAATAATCTGATAGATTTTGGCTTGTCAGAAGATGAGATAGGTACTGCTGATGATTTTTACAAAAGTATAGCAAGTGATTTTGAGGTTAATCCGCAGCAGGAACCTCAAGCATCTGTATCACGAAAACCATTCCTGAATACCGGTTTGCCGTCTGACGAAGTCCTGAGCTCATTTAAAGCAGGTACACAACAAACATCCTACTCACCGGTTACTTCTGAAAGCACACAACTTACGGAGCAACAAGTGTCAACCCCTCAGAAATCTATCGAAGAAGAAACCATTCATACAATGGAGCCTCAGTCGAAACAGTCAAGACAATCCGTGTTACAAATGGGGCTTCCGGAAGATGAGGCCATGAAATTATTTAAGGCAGATACACAAATATTAGCCTACGCGCCCAAAGAAGAGGTGGAAAACATCTGGAATGATGAACTAAAAGAAATTGTAGATAATTTGATATCCTCCACCCGTGAGCAAGGAAGGAAAGAATTAGAAGAATACAATAGGAAGGTCTATGGCGACAAAAGCTGGTTTAATTTTAGCGGCTCCGCCGGGCAAGGGAGGCAGCAGAATGACATCTACGCAAAGGCAACAGACATGCGACATGTAATAGACGGTGTTTCCCAATACCTTGACAGCAAAAAAGGAGTAGAAGCAGGACAAGGAACAGCTCAAAGCATACATGAAGGGAATGATATTCGCAACAAGCTTATGCAAAAGGTATATGATTACCTTGTGCAAAAAAATACGCCTAAAGGAACGGCAGAATACATACTAAGAAGTGCTTTTGAAAATTCGACTTTGGGAAATATACTAGGTCTTTCAAACGGGAAAAGTGCTGTACAACGTCAGATTGAGATGCAAGGGACACAGAACTATGATGCAACCGGACTAGAAAAATTTGCCGGGACTGCTGCCGGAATTGCTATGGACCTGCCTGTCATGTCTGTAACCGGAGGTATAGGAGGCACGGTCGGAAAGGCCGTTTCACGTCCTATCATTAACAATCTTGCAAAACGATACATGCTATCTGGGATCAGTGAAGAAGCGGCCAAAGGAATCGCTTCGCGCGTCATCCAACAAAGTGGACTACGGTGGGGAATACGCACAGCATCCGAAGCAGCGAATTTTGCCGCATTGGAAGGGGCCGGGAGTGCAGCTTCCCAGTTATATGCTACAGACAACATCGACGCATGGAAAGTAATTGAAGCGTCCGGTAAAGGAGCGGCCACTGGCGCGGTTATGGGGCTGTTCGGGATTGTTCCAGAAAAGACACAATCGTTAATCAGCAAAGGCCTTGGGAAAAAGACAGGCAAGGCATTCGGCTATGGAACCTCATTGGGAGGACGTACAGCCATTCTCGCCGGAAGTTCCGTCATGGGTCAGTACATGGAGAATCCGGATTTCAATATCAATGATGTAGACTGGACAGACGAATTAGTTCACGCGGGTCTTATGAATATCGGATTTGACATATTGGGAGTCGTTAAAGGCTACTCGGCCAAGAGGCGTATGAAAGGCATTGACTTGTCAGATATAAACCTGTCAAAGGAAAATATACACCAACTTAACCAAGCAGGTATAAAAGGAAATAACGCAAAGGAAATAACAGAATCTATACTACAGCTCCGGGATGCTAACGAACTCCGTAAATCTCCAGAGCAGACGGAAGGGCTTGCTGACAACACATGGGCGGAAGTTTCACAGGAGATGGCATTCAAGAAAGAACAGTCCGCCATTGGCCAGCTTCTCGCAGATCCTAACATTGATTTGGCTACCAAAGCGAAAGTCGGATATATCATTACTGGGAACTATTTCAAGCTCTCTCCTTCAACCAATGTCAGTGACGTAGAAGAAACCCAAGACGGACAATTTAAGGTTGACATATTCAATGCTTCAGGACAGACCAATGAATCAAGATACTTTAACTCGCGCGGAAAGGCTGAGAATTACAGATACGACACGATGAATCAGGTGAAACCCAATCAAGTCAGTGCGCTTGAAGAAATGATGGAAAATGCCAGCAAAATGTCATCCGCAATCCGCATGTTCGACATGTTCGCACAACAATTCGGCATCTCACGCGAGCAGGTTGGAGAAATATACGCACGAGGAAAAAACGGCTATCAGTTTAAACAAACAGGTGAAGAACAGGCGAAACGTTTGTATAGGATGCTTGACAATACCCTGAAAGATATTACATCCACCGAAGACTATCACTATAGTACATCCAAACTAAGAGGAAGAATGGACGAAGGATATGGCAAGGAATCAGGATGGATGGACAAAGTTTTGAAGAAAAAATACAATTCACTGACAGAAGAAGAACGCCGCGCATACGATGAATATGTAGAAAATATGCAGAATATCCTACAAGGCGAAAAAAAGGAACAGGCATTAGATGAAGGTACAGGCAATTATCAAGAAACAGTACCTGTAGAGCAAGACGTTCTTCCAGTTGCCGGAACAAACGAGATGCAAGAAATTCCAACAAATGTACCGACCGGTTACAGTCGCGGTGAAGCCATTTTCAAGAAGCATAATCCACAGGAAATGCGTGGCGTAATTGTACGTGAACGTATTTCAAAGGAACGGCTTATGCAGACAGGCATGACGGAACAGGATATTGAATCGTTAATCATGGCTTCGGAAAAGCAACGTTCGCAAGCGTTGAGTCAGATGGATATCAACATCCGACGACTGGCAGAAGACTATTTGGAACAACGCGATGCTGCTGACGGACTAAACGATGCACTGGACGAAGCTCATGTACCCGAAGTACAGGCGGCGCAGCAGAAAGTACAATCTATGTCCCCCAATGGCAATGTAGTCGTTGTGAACTTGGAAAATACGGTGACAAAAATCACGAAGTAGGGATTATTGTAAACGGTATGGATGCGGAAGGGAATTATACTTCTCCTGAAAGACAAGTCATTGTTATACCACTGGAAACTGTCAATGGAAAACCTGACTTTAACAGCTTTGATGAAAACAACGCTATCTCAATGATCCCCTCCAATGTCTATTCCCCGTCATTCCTTGAACAGAACGTAGTACTCAATGACATGCTGACAGACTACCAAAATGACGCCATGATTCTTGACGCTCCCGAAATTGTTCCCGGACAAACTTATACGCTTGCAACGGGTAGTGGAGAGACGTTCAATGTGGCTGTATTGGGCAAACATCCCAGTGGAAAATGGACTGTGCAGAAAGAAGGACAGTCAGCACCAGAACTGATTTCCCATGAAGATCTGTCAGAAATGATCGGTAATGCAGAAGCGATTCCCTACATGCTTGAATACGCGGAAGCTGATAAAAGATTCTCTTTGGAACAGGAGCAGACCACCAAAGAAATTGAACGTCAACAAAAGAAAGCCGAGAAAGAAGCACAACGTATTGTCAAAGAACAGGAGCGCATTGCCGCCAAGCAGACGGCGGAAGAAGAGCAAAAGCGCATAGCCGAAGAAATAAAAAAACCAATCAACCGTCTTGCTAGATATCCTGAAGGGCATAAACGCGCCGGTATGCCTGATTATGAGAACAGCGATCCGGACGATGTACGTGCCTATTTAGTGGATCTGTTAGGTATAAACGATGCGGTTAAAAGCATACGAAATCAGATTGAAGCATTACGAGAAGAAGAAAAGAAACAGACTGAGAAATTACAGAATGACCAAACAGAAGTAGCGAACAGTGTACTGGGACCCGATGAAATGATTGCCGCCCGTGAATTTTTAGAAGAAGAAAAAGAAGTATTAAACTCCACACGGAAAAGCCTTTCTTTCTGGAATAATTGCTCGAAATTACGGGTGGCAAATCATCCGAACAAGTTCAAAGTATAGTAAACAAGGCAGAAGCTGCACAGAAATCGCAACACTCAAAGCAGAATGTATATAAGCCCAGTAAAGAATATACCGACGCACAAAAACTAATGAAGGACAGCAAGAACGCATTGGACATCTTGTCAGACCTCAATCCACATACCCCCGAAGAGCTGGCTGCCATTATTCTTTCCGCTGGTGACATCAGACTCACCCCTGAAAGTCTGAAGAAAGAAAGCGGCTATAGTAATTCAGATCTCTCTGGATTTATTGGTCTGATATCCAAAGATGGCATGTCTGTACGTGAAGCTGGCGACAGACTGATGCAGATAGACCGTGAAGGAGAATTGAACATACTTGACCAATACGACCCCAATGCCGGTCTGAACGCCATTATCGGTGCATTATCCGAATCACGCACCATGGGAAATCTGAATCGTATGGTTGAACGTAACCGAATAGCACAAGCTAAACAATTATACAAAGAGGAAGAAGCAGCCATAATGCAAGAAATGGATAATGCCTCATGGGAAGAATACGGCATGAGCTATGAGGATTTGCAAAAATTACAAGATGCTATTACAGCATCTATGGAACAAATGCCACATTTGGTGGAAGAATTAAAAAAATCGGATGAATACATCGAATTTATCAATACATTTGTAGAAACCAAAGGAACCATAGACAATGGAAAAGAAAGAAATGACCGAACTAGCTTATCAGAGAGTACAGATGAAATTACGGATGATGAGTCACAAAGAGATAATCGCCCTTCTCCCAGAAGCGAAGAAGGCTATGACCGAGATAGAGAAAAAGTTTCTGAAACGCAATCTGGCGAACGGAGCAGACGGACAAAGGGAAGCATTGAGGGTAATCAGCAGTTATCTGATGAAACAGGAAATGGAGAAACTGAAAGCGGAGCAGGAGAAATAAAACCCGAAGGCAAGAAGAATGACACGGCTGCTCTTCAAAGCGAACTTTCCATTCATAAAGCTAATATTTTATCTGGCACTAAACAAAATACAACACAAGACCATATTGCGGAAGCGCGCGAAATGGTCAACACCTCCCCTACAGAAGCACAGAAGGAGGCCGGCAACTACAAGAAAGGTCATGTCAAGATTGACGGGTACGATGTAACCATTGAGAATCCCAAAGGCTCTGTCCGTAGCGGAAGGGATGCCAACGGACAGGAATGGAGCATTACCATGAACAACGACTACGGCTATATCCGTGGCACGAAAGCCGTGGACGGTGACCATATAGATATATTCCTGTCTGACAATCCATCCGAAGGAAATGTGTTTGTCGTAGACCAACTCAATGAAAAAGGTGAATTTGACGAAAGTAAGGTGATGTACGGTTTTCCGTCTATGGATGAGGCACGTTCCTCTTATCTTGCAAACTATTCTCCTGGTTGGGAAAACCGAATAGGTACCATTACAGAAGTAACGAAGGAAGAGTTCAATAAATGGATTGATTCTTCAGTAAAGAAGACCAAGCCTTTTTCCGAGTACAAGAGCGTAAAACTTGAAATTGTACAGAAAGAAAATGCTGACAAAAAATATTCCGTAGAAAAGAGACATCATGCCAAAAAGAATACCGATATTTACGCTGTGAAATTTGAAGAACGGTATGACCGGGAAAAATTTTTAGAACTGAAAGGCAGGGTAAAGGAATTTGGAGGATATTATTCCTCTTTCGGCAAGGGCGGATTCATATTCAACAACGTGGATGATGCTCGCAAATTCGGTGATACTATTACTAATCAAATAACAGCAGAAAACAATGGAAACGAACGAAAGTCTATGGAGAGCCAAGCGTTCTATACAGAGGGCAAGGCAGACGAACTTAGAGACCAAGCAGGCATTGAGGAAACGATTGCAGAGGCTGGAACAGGAAGAAAAAGCGGAAGCGATATATATAGCCGACCTAGAGAAACAAGTGATGGAGAAAGTGCAGAACAACTAATCACCATCAGACACGGGTACCAAAAAGGTGATAAAGTGATGTATAAAGGCGAACAGGCCATTATATATGACTTTGAACCAAACGGACTTCCTATTTTAAATACAGGATTGGCACCAGTCATTTACGAGTTAGGGAACTGGGATGATATTTCTCCTATCAAAGAGGAACCTGTCACTATAAAGGAGGTAATAGAAATAGCTGTTGCTAATACTCCGAAAAAGAAATTGGAGAAGGCAAAGCGGCAATCGACCGAGCGTAAGAATAGACGAAATACATACAGAAAAGAGATAGGCGATTTATTTGCAAAAGCTGACGATTTGGACAAGGAATTGGACAAATTGGAAAAGCAAGTAGATGAAAAGTATACTCCTAAATGGGAATATTCCGTCACTGTGGATAAAGAGACAGGTTATACGACTCTGAACCGTGATGATGTGAACGGACCTATCCCTATTGGTGACGGTCGTTTCAACTATTCGGCAAACAGTCCACAAGAAATGCTGGATATCCTTCGTAACCCCCAAAATGGGATGCAGGAAGTTCTTGACGCTGTCGGTGTGACGCTTGAAAATAAAATAAAGAAGCGCGAAACAGATCGCAACCGAACTGAAATAAATGAGCTAATAAAAGATACAGAAAATGGAAGACGAATTGAAACAACGGATAGAAGCCTACGAGAAGAAAGTAGGCAAGAAATTAAAGGAACTGAACGAGGAAGAAACGATAGAAGCGTGCATGGAGATCATGTCTCTGACAAGAACGGAAGCGGAAGAGTATCTGAACCAAGTGGCAGCGAGCAGCCTGTTGTAACGCAAAACCGCAACAACTTTTTGTACGGAAACAGACATCTTGAACTGCCTGCTGGAGAAATAGGAAAACTGAAAGGTAACATTGAAGCGATACGTACCCTAAAGGAACTGGAAGAAAGTGGAGAGATGGCTACTCCAGAACAGAAAGAGAATGCTGTTGGAAATTTGTGGGATGGGGAGGTTTGGCCGAATCGCTTAATGATACAGAGTATCGGGAATGGAAAAGATATCAGGATATCACCTATTGGAACGGTGAACAAGGCAATACACCATGGGGGAAAAAGTATGGTTCCCATTATGAGGCTTTACGCCCTCTCCTTACAGATGAAGAGTTCGGTTCCGCACAAGCTTCCACACTGAGCAGCCACTACACTCCCGAAACGGTTATCCGCAATATGTGGAGCGCATTGGAATATCTAGGCTTTAAAGGTGGAAAAATACTGGAACCTGCCATGGGTGTAGGAAATATCATCGGATTTATGCCGGAAAAAATAAGCCGCAGAAGCCGTATCTCTGGTTATGAACTAGACAGCATACCAGGACGAATAGCGAAGCAACTTATCCAGACGCAAACATCAAGATTGCAGCTATGAAACAGAGTTCCACCCCAATACCAAAGACGCCATAGTCACCAATGTACCGTTTGGTCAGATAGCACCGATAGACCCGGCACTGGACAAGACATTACGCAACAAGTTGAAAGGGGCTTATAATCTCCACAATTACTTTATTGTAAAAGGCCTGCTGGAACTGAAACCAGGTGGCGTTGGTGTGTTTATCACTCATCCGCCACCATGGACGGAAGAAACAGCAAGGCACGCGAATATATATCAGGTTTGGAGGTAGACCTTATCGGAGCAATCAGGTTGCCCAACAACACATTTAAAGCCAATGCGGGTACGGAAGTAACGGCAGACATTCTGTTTTTCCGGAAACGGTTGCCAGGAGAAGCGTCTAATGGTGTAAACTTTGTTACACTTGGGCAAATTGGTACAGGGACTTACGAAGTCCCATCCAAAATAAAGGGTGAATATGAAGAAGTGGAAATTCCTCTGTTGGTCAATGAATATTTCGTCACACATCCCGAAATGATGCTGGGTACGGTAATGACCGCCCACGATGCAGGAAGCGGCGGACTATATGGCGGAGATAGCCAAACATTGGTAGCTCGACCGGGAAGCACGCTTGATATGGAACTAGCAGATGCGGTAACCAAACTTCCCGAAAACATTCTTGAAGAGACTAGAAATATGATTGCCGAAACGGAATCCAATAACGACAAACCCAAACTACCTCGTAAGAGAACAGGGGAGTTAAGCGTAAAAAACGGAAAAGTCTATGTGTCGATGAAGAAACAACAAGCGAAGTGGCGGCAGGTACGTTCAAACACAACAAAAAAGAGCATACCTATGCCGACGCAACCAAAGATTACCTGCAATTAAAAAACACTTTGAAAGAATTGATACGTCAGGAACGTGAAAAAGCTGAGGATCCTGCCACACTCCGCAAAGAATTGAATGACCAATATGATACTTTTGTGGAAAAATACGGAAGACTAAACGGTAACAAGAATCTGAACGTCATCCTAGAAGAAGATTATGAACGTTTTCTTCCACAAGCACTGGAGAACATAAGAATATCCATAGATCCAAGTACCGGGAAAAGAAACAAAGTTATTGAAAAAACACAAAAGGCATCTTGTCCATTCGTGTCAGCCAACCCATGACAGAGCCTCTAAAAGCGGAAAACCTACAGGATGCCATCGACATCAGTCAAGCATATCACGGACGTATAGATCTGGACTATATCAGCCACATGTTGAATATACCTACAGAAGAGGCCCGTGAACGCATTCTACAAGGAAGACAGGCTTTTGAAGATCCTGTCACCGGTGTTTTAATCGACAGGGACGCTTACTTGAGCGGAAACATACGGGATAAACTGGAACAGGCACGAAATGCGGCTCTACAAGATTCCAAGTTTAATGCCAACGTATCCGAATTGGAAGCATCCATGCCCGAAACCATTCCGTTTGTTGATATCTCATACAAGATTGGAACACCATGGATTCCAGTAGAGGTATATGCAGATTTTGCATCCGAAGTGTTAGGCATTTCGAATGTATCGGTACGTTATGTGCAAGCTGTGGATGAATTCATGCTTTCGGGAGGTCATGTCAGCGACTTTACCAAAGCAAATGACTACAACACTCCGGCAAGAAGCGTTCTGGATCTGTTCAATGATGCCATAAATCTACGTAAGCCTACCATATATCGTCAAATAGGCAAAGACAATCGTGTGAAAGATGAAGATGCTACCCGTGAAGCCGTACAACGGATTATGGATATGAACGATGCTTTTGTACGTTACATACAAGAAAAGGCAAATATTCATTCCCGACTACAGAACATCTACAATGACCGGTACAACAATTATCGTTTACGTGAATATCGTGAGCCTCAATTCAAGAGTACGGACGGAAAGATACATTACCCTGGAGCAAACAAAGACATAACCTTACGCACCCATCAGATAAAAGCGGTACAACGCAGTTTGCAGGGAAGCACACTGCTTGCCCATCAAGTAGGTACAGGAAAGACATTTACCATGATCACTACCGCCATGGAGATGCGCCGATTAGGACTGGCAAAGAAACCCATGATAGTGGTACAAAATGCTACTTTGCAAGATTTCGCATCGGACTTTATGAAACTTTACCCTAGTGCAAGAATTCTAGTACCAGGCGAGGAAGAACGCAGCGCATCACAACGCAAACGCCTGTTCAACCTAATAGCTACGGGAGACTTTGATGCTATCATCATACCACAGAGTTTCCTTGCATTCATTCCGGATGATCCCGGGCGAAAAGCAGCGTTGATACAGCAGCGTGTAGACGAAATTATAGCAGCAGCTAATGAATTGGAGGTAGAAGACAAACAATTGGCAAACCGCTTGCGCCGTGAAGCAAAAAACCTCTCATTATCTCTACAAGTCAATAAAGAAGAAGGAGCAGGAACAAAGAAAAAGAAAACCAATGTAAAGCAACAGGCCAAAAAGGCTGAAAGCACATTATCCAGAGAGTCGCGCAAATTGGACCGCCGCACGGATGACGTGCTCACCTTTGAACAAATGGGTGTGGATGCTCTCTTTATTGATGAGGCCCATAACTTCAAAAAGATCGGTTTTTCCACCAAGATGCAAAACGTAAAAGGAATTGATACCGGATTTTCCGAACGTGCCAATTCCCTTCTGCTGAAATCAACATTTGTACAGGAACGCAACGGAGGGCGTAATGTGATTTTAGCTACAGGAACCCCCATTACAAACACTATGGCCGAAGTATGGACAATGATGCGATTTGTAGCCCCTGAAATATTGGAGGATTATAACATCAAGACATTTGACGAATTCGCAGCCACTTTCGGACAGGTGGAGCCTTCATTGGAGTTTACCAGTACAGGAAACTTCAAAATAGCTGACCGTTTCAAGAGCTATGTGAATGTACCTGAACTGGTGAAGGCCTTTCGCAGCCATGCTGATGTGGTACTGACTACAGATGTTCCTGAATTCAAGCAGTCCAAAAGCATTCCACAATTGAAGAATGGCCGAATGACCAACCATGTTATTCAAAAATCAGAAAAATTACAGGAAGTGATGGATGTACTGATAGAGGTGTTGAAGGAGGATGAAAACAAGCATGGAAAAGATAAGACGCCCGGACTTCCTCTTGTAGTGTTTCAAAAAGCCAAACAGGCAGCTATAGACTTGCGTCTTATCAATCCGTCATTTCCTGACGATCCTGAATCAAAAACCAACAAAGTGGTTTCCGAAGTGAAGCGCATCTACCAAGAAAGCACATCTGACAAAGGAGTCCAGATGATTTTCTGTGACAGTTACCAAAGTCCAGCAAACGAGCCAACTATTGATTTGTTCGGTTATGAGGAAGACGTTCCACAGTTCAACCTGTACAGAGACATCAAAGAGAAACTCATCAAGGAAGGAATCCCCAAAGATCAGATTGTTATAGTCAGTGAGATTACGAATGCCGACCGTAAAAAAGCTGTATTCCAAAAGGCCCGTGATGGTGAGATAAGGTACTTATAGGAGGTACGGAAAAAATGGGTGTAGGAGTAAATGTACAAGACAGAATGATAGCACTCCACCACATGGATGCTCCCATACGTCCCATGGACTTCGAGCAGCGTAACGGACGAATCCTGCGACAAGGCAACATGTATGCAGCCAAAGGAATGCCTGTGGAAATACTTACTTATGGTGTGGAAGGCACATTGGACGCCACCGCATACGACCGTCTGCGCATCAAGCAGAATTTTATCAACCAAATGATGAAAGGCAATGTGAACGGACGCGTGATGGAAGATGAGGACAGTGAGGATCCCAGTGGAAAGACATTCAATCAAATGGCAGCGGAACTATCTGGAGACCAGACCGCACAAATGCTATTCATAGCGGAAAATAACGTAAAGAAACTGGAGGGATTGAAACGAAGCCATGAAATAAAGAAAATGTACGCACGCACTGAAATACCAGTACTGAACACCAGCATTGCGGTATTGAAGTCCTCATTGGATAAAGCGATACGAATTTCCAAGCAAATTGCCGAAAAGTTTCCGAATGGCATCGAACGAATATCAGCTAACGGACATTCTTATTCCGACAAGTTGGCCACAGCACTTGCCGACATAGCTGGTAAATATGAAGAAGAATATACTCTGAACAGGAACACTCCTCCTGTAAGCATAAGACTGAACAAAGATGCGGCCGAACTAGTTCTTTATCACGATAACGGACAATTGAAATATTCACTCTATGCCGGAAAAGATATAATAACAGAAGGTAAGGATATAAATACATTCTCTGGTATATGGATTAGCGTAAATAGTTCCATTTCCTCAATAGGGAAAAAAGTTTCATCTGTAAAAGATGAAATCGCCCAAAAAGAGAATCGTCTGAAAGGTATGGAATCCACATTAGAGAAACCTTTCGACAAGGAACAGGAATTAAAGGAAGCCCGTGGAAAAGTTTCCACACTCAAGCGAGAATTGGAAGAAAAGGCTAGAAAAAATGCAGAAAAAGTTCCCACATCCCAAAATACTGATGAGAACCTAAAATTATCCCTGCTAAAGAAAAACAATCCGAATCCTTTGCAAGAAGAGATAGCAGGAGATAGTTACGAAAATTTGGACCGTCTGGAAACTGCTACCGATGCCATGCATAAAATAGCCGTGAATGCCCCCCATCCGGCAATAGCAATGAATGGTCAAGATATTTTAAATGCCATGCCACAACTGGACAACCTGCAAATGGCCAAAGTAATCAACAACATCACGCAAAAAGGATGTGTTGGCCATGTACGTTCCATGGAGTAAACAGATTGTGCTGTTACCCAATCACGGTACAGAAAAAGAAATACGTGACGCGAACTGGCATGAATCGTTCCACTATGCCATAGATATGGTTATCCTCTACAATACAGAAGGAAGGATGTTACTAGAACGTGCCTCAAGCGATGTAAACGAACTGGACCCGGAATTATCCAAATGGGTGGATGAAAACTATAGTTCCAATCATTCGGAGGAGAAAGTAGCACACCTGCTTGAAAGTGTAATTTCATGGATGGAAGACCATGGAAAGACAAGCTCCCTATCATCTGGACTTGACTTTGGCAACCAGTATGTTAACTTGAACGAAATAGCTAACAAAATTATTAACTTTTTAACTCATAATGAAAATGATAATAACAACAAAAATTATGAACGAGATACGCAAGCAAAACACGGAGAAAATCAAAAATGGAAAGATGAAGATTACTCCCCAGCTCTATTCGGAGAACCGGAAAAGGGAGAAGAGCTAAAATTGCTCTGCGCGGAAAGCCACGCCGCAAGGATGGTGAGAGTATGCTTTCCTACAGCAAACGTATGAAAGAATGGCAAGCGGAAAAAGAAGAAGCCGAGCGTACCCGTTCCGTAGAAGGAGAAAAAGGAGTTGATTCCATTAATGAAGAACTTGAAAACCTTTCCATGGAGATGATGTCATACCCTCATCCGAAACGCAAGCTGGATAACAAAGGGAATCCAGCGGAAACAGATGAAGCATTTGACAACCGTGTACGAGAATGGGAAAACTGGTACAATACCCGTGGCCGAGAAATAAGAGATCGGATGAACGAACTTCACGCACAGGCGGAGGCCGAGAAAACAGAAGCCCGTGACGAAGAGATAAAAACGGTGGACGAACAGTTACGTGAAGGAAAAACATCAGAGAACAAAGCTCCGGAAGGATTCTCACCTGATGCCCCAGACAATGTGAACAACTTCACCAAAGAAGAAATGCGCGAGATACGCAAGTCCTTCCAAGAAAGAATGACCGATATGAAAATATCTTTATCGAAAAACCAGATAAGAAAAGATATTCATCAAGAAATTATTGAACGCAGAAGATATATCGAAAGCAGCAATCTGGAAGATGCTTTCTTTGTGGACAGGCTAAGAGAAATGACCAAAGGAAACAAACAAATGCTGAAAAACGTGATAGATTATATCGAAGCTCCTGCCATTGAACGGATGAACGCGGAACAAGAAAAAAATTACAACAAACTGACAGCGGAAGCCAATATTTTTAAAGAGCAATCAGAAAAGACGCACAACCAATTTATTTCTATAGCCCGCGAATGGGACGAACTGGAAAACAAACCCAACCGGACTGATGAAGATGAGTTTCAGTTAAAAAGGAAACGTTTCATGTATGACAAGTTGCAACAAAAATACTTACGAGAAAAGAAACAGTATGAAAATACACTTCGCGAAGCGGAATCCAACAAACCCAATCCGATACAGGCATTTGATACAGAAAATGCTTCGCCGGAATTGAAAGCATTGGCCAAGGAAGTAGCCGACTGGTTTGAGGAAGTGTATAACCTGATGTCAGAAGAAGGTGTGCTTTACAACGCCCCACAAATACAAAATTATGTTACTCATATCTGGGACTGGAAACGAAGTCCAGCAAACGCACAAGAAAAATACACCAACTATATGAATACAATCCGTATGCGCTCACCATTTACCCGGCATCGTGTAATACCCAGTTATGCAGCCGGGAAGGCTATGGGTATGGTCCCCAAATATGAAGATATAACTGGAATCATATTGGAATATGGTCATTTCGCTACAGAAACCATAGCCAATCATCGCTTCATAGAGTTTTTGAAAAATTTCAAAGTTTTTGTTCCAGGCGGCAGAGACAATATGCCAATGGATATGGATATCATTGTACCTGATTCGGTAAAAGACACAAGTTATTCACGCATGGACCATACTGCATTAGATGGATATAAAGTACTGAACAGTATTCAAAAATACATTACTCCCGTTTTAGGTGATCAACGTATTTTAAATCCGAAACATTACAGTGAATTCACAAACAAATTAATAGATGGAATCTGGGTAACAAGCGGACTGATGAAGAAAATTGCTTTATCCTTCTCCTTCTTCCACCATGGAGCATTAACAGAAACAGCTATTGCCATGCTAAAACCATGGGGAGCCGCCAAGGTTATAGGTAAAAACTTGATATGGGACGTGATTACCAAAGGTAACATTCCAGCTATGAATGACAAAGAAGCTGCCCGTGATGCAGTGAAACATCTTGTATCCTTAGGAGCAAGCAATGATTATGTAACAGCCGATGTAAATAATCTGACTGCAAAGTTGAAGAAGCTTACAAAAGACAAAAACATTCCTATAGTCCAACAGGCAGCTTCTCTACTTGACTTTTTGAACAGAGGGAGCGACAAAATATTATGGGATACCATCCATGACGGTTACAAAATTGCCTCATTCGCCAAAATGGCCAAAGAAGTACGAAGCAAAGCTGAAGCAAAAGGGTGGACGCTAGAACAGACAGAAAAAGCATTGGATGAATGCGGACATTTAATAAATGACACATTTGGAGGTTTGCATTTTGACATACTAGGCTTTTCCCCTAAGAGCGTACGAATCATGCGTGCGTTACTCCTGTCTCCCGACTGGACGTTAGCTACTATCCGACAAGCATTGTCACCTTTAGGATTCGGGCAACTATATGCAGACAATGGATTTTGGAAAAACCTTGTATCCAACGAACCAGAAGCTAAGACCCGGAAGAAATATGGACGCGATTTTGGATTACAGCAGGCATATTCTTCTATGCACTAATGAATGCCTTAAACGCTTACTTCCGTGTTAAAGACGAAGAGGAGCAAAGACAAATGGCGGATGAAAGACGTAAGACAGATCCTGAATATAAATCATCCTATGAACTGGCCTATCCTGATGGTATGAATGGTACGACTATACTATGCCAGGAAACACAATAGGTCAACAGACCCATCTGTTCACTGGACGATACAGCGACGGCACAGAAAGTTACGCCCGTTGGGGAAAACAATTCCGTGAACTACCCGAACTTTTCTTCGGACGGGACGGTCTAAGTTTTCCCGGCCCCATGATTGACAAAATGAGTGGAAAGGCAAATCCATTATTAGCTACAACTTTTGAATTTATAAGTGGTTATTCTCTTAGCGGATGGGAAAATAAATACATGAAGGACAAAAAAGGATGGGAACGCGAGGCAGGACGCATGTATTTTCTAGCAAGCAAACTTCTCCCTTATTCCATTCCAACACAAGAAGACAAGGATTTTATGTTCCTTGATTTAGTAATGCCTTCATCCAAAGGATTCACTCCAAGCAAGGCTATCAATTATTTTGAAAAAGGAATTGAAAGCGGGGATTTTAACTATGTAGCCAAAGTTTACAATGCCTGTGTGATGAACGAGCTACAGCCGGAAAAGTACTTCAAGGTAGCTAAAGCCAAGATAGAGGCAGAAGCCAAGGCTAATCAACTGGAAGGTATCGAAACTTTTCAGGATGCTACCAAGGCATTTGACGAGGCTACAAATATAAAAGATCGCAAACGGTTGCTACGCTATATGGAGCAACAATTAGGAGCACAGGACTATTATGCCATCAGCCAAGAAGAAATTGTGAAAAAAGCCCAGGACATTATAAATGGTGAAATGCCTGACACTTCCAATAGTGACCGTTACATTGAGCAAGCTACTTCGGAAGATATCACTGAAGATTTCCGAATGAAAAAGAATGCTACCGGACTAAAAGCTTATTATCAAGATTATGCGGAACTTGCAGGCAGTAATCCGGATGCGGCAAAGCGTATGCTTACAGAGAAAGGGAAATTCATTCAAGGTTATCGACTAACCACTACTTTCCGTTCCCGTATCAATAAATTGAAAAAGATGCTGGGAAAAGATCAGGATGAAAAAATTATGAGTGAAATCCGAAAGACAAGAAAAAAATACTTTGAAGAAATGGATAAACTGGAGTAAGAATTTTCGTCAACAGAAAACTTAAAGACAGGATTTGCCATCATATTATATACAGCAAATCCTATCTTTATATCTTGCACCTATTATAAATTTGCAAGCCATTTCTTTCCAGACTTGGTGTGTGACCAAATAACCAATGCGGAACCTATGACGCTAGTTATTAAAAAAATCGTTGTCAATGCATCCATATTATTTCTTATTTTAAAATTCTATTTGCAAAATTTGCCAATATATAGGTAGAGAAAATACCCAATATGATTGTAACCCAATTCATCTTGTTTGGTTCATTGGTAAATAAGGGAGTTATACCACCTAAAACCAAAGCGGCAAATACCAACTTGGACAAATCGAAGAAATATCCGGCCAGTCTTTCACGTCTGGTTTTATCCTTTTCCTTCACTTCCTTCTTTTCTTCCTGTTGCTTGATGAAATTTCCCATTCTGCATACTTTTTATGCAAAGCTATTAAAAAAAGTTGGCAATACACAATGTTAAACGCCAACTTTTATAACTGATTTATCACTTTCCTCCTTTGCTCAAAGTCATGGGAGCATGACATCCTCCCCGCTCCCACTCCTTGGCAAGCATCTCACGCAATATCCTGTTCTCCTCCAGCACCATAAGAACCAGTTTCTTCATTTCACCAAGATCTTATTGTTTATAATGAATCTTATTATTTCAACATACCTTCATCTTACCAAGAATCCAATGATATAAACAAGCCACAACATACGAAAGAATAAATGAAATGACAGCTATTACTACCATACTAAAAGTTTCCAACTTATACAAATAATAAAAAGTACAACTAAAGACCAGTATATGCACCAAGTACCATTCATAAGAAATCTTATTAGTAAACATAAATAAGCCATTAATAGGTTTTATATGTAATTTATATATAATCAACAACGCAAACAAATATCCAATCATAGAAGGAATATCATTATATAATTTCCAAATGCCTCCTTTTATTCCAGCAAATCCTGTAAGAGCAACACATATTATACAGACAGGTACTAATATATTAAAATTCAACGAATTGACTATTTTTACATTAAGTTTATAGCATTTAGCTAAATACATACCCAAAACAAATTCCCAAAGATATTGTAAAAAGAAACTATTCCATACACGCACATCGCTTTTCCCAAGCATCGCTACAATAGTAGTCCATAACAGACTTATCAGCAAAGCATAAATCACCCCCGTAGATTTATTAAATAGTTTCAACAACAAAGGCCATAACAAATAAAACTGAATAATTGTTGAGACAAACCACATCTGCAATCCAAAAGAACTTTCCAAATCATTGAAAAACATTTTAAAAAGGAATACATGACTAAGTACTTGAAGAAGTTTATCCGATGAGGTATTATAAAAAGGAATCAGAGCACTTATCAATATAATTATTATGTACGGCAAATAAACTTCAAAAAACGTCGTTTCAAAAATTGAATATAAGTAAGCGGTCTGTTTAAATATGATAAATAAAGTCCAAATCCACTACATAAGATGAATACATGTACTCCTGCCCCACCAAAAGATGAAGCAGCCATTAAGAACGGACTTATCGGAAAACTTTGCAACAAATGCATTAACACAATGGTAAAAATAGAGAATCCTCGCAAAAAATCAATAACTTCTAATCTTTGTAGCATAACAGTAATTTATTTAATTCAACTTTTCAATAGCTCGGGAGAGGCTAATCAAACCAATCACATTATTCAGATTCTTTATATATGATATAACAAACATATATCCAGCTAGGGAAGTAATATTTCATTCCATAGAAAACAAGAAAAAGACTCATAGTTTTCATGTATCTTAAACATCTATCCATCCCACAGCATTTGTCGCAAAAAAGGAAATAGAAACAATGAAGCTATAACCAACCTTTTCATATACTTTATATTTTTTTGCACAAAAATACGCATATAATTGTAATTTACAATGTAAATCTCAAGATTTTACATTACCGATTGTTTTTAATAAGATTGTTTTATATCTTTGTATACCTTTGTTATACCTGATTACTAATCATTATTGAACAGGAAGGCGGCAATCTGGGAAAGACAGCCGCCCTTGTCACATATTGGATAAACATACACAAGACCAACCAGTGTGAAAACAAAAAAAAAGACGGTCCGAAAACTATATCGGAACCGTCCAAATCCTGATGCACATCGCTATGTGCGATGCAAAAATACAAAATTCCATGCAAATATTTTACATTCATGAACAAATCGCTATATTTGTCTCGTCTTTAAATTTTAACACTATGAAGCAATCAATATTACTTACATTCATAATCCTATTCTTAGGTTCATGTGTCAGCAAAAGCAAATATGAAGATTTAGAAATGGAGAATTACAACCTTAGAGAAGAAGTGGACAGACTAAAAAACAAGAATACTGACCTGAACTCTACGATTCTGAACATGTCCCTACAAATAGAAGAACTACAGGAAAGGATTGAAAACGATATTGAATATGCCTCACAGGCTAGAAACGCTATAGAATCCGCAGAATCATCTTTATTTTAGGGTTTGATAGAATATTTTGGGAATCGGAACTTGACAATGCCAAATCTTGCATGTCTTATATAAAATATGGCTATTAATTTATATAATATGGGAACAATCGAAAGGACACGGGTAATACGCCCTTCTTCAAGAAAGATAAATCCACCTATAAAGTCGATATTGAAAGACGACAAGAAAAAGACAGTCTTCACCTAACAGTTACTCACGAAAATGACTGCAATTTCAGAAAAGAATATTATTTTTCCGCAAATCAACTATCAGGAAAAGTCCATCCACTTCAAATGGAACGGAAATGATATTGTTTGGACCGATGGAATTGTACCGATTCGAATTGTTAAATAAAAAACGATATAGAAAGTTTCATTTTCATGGAATAATGGAACTAGCTTTTTCGTATATTTGCATTATCAATGCTTTCTTTATCGTCAGCAAAGAGCCGGTTGACGTAAAACAAAACGGTAAACCTAATTGTTTAACTAATAAAAACATTCGAATATGAATGACAATAAAATTAAATGTTAGGTTGGGCGTGATAATGCCCAGCCTAACGCTATCAAAGAGGCAGGGCGGTTTGTGTTTGATACCCTAGATTTTCTTTTTGCTGTAGTTCCTGTAATATGGGTAATAATCGGGCTCTCCGGAGGCCAATTTCCTACGGAAGTTTAGTGGATTGGACTGATACCTGCTCTCCGGAGTATATGGAAGTACATTAAGGCATAAGCCAACTGGCGCAGAGCAGACTGCGCCAGTTTTATATTAAAAAAACTTTTCCAGTTACTATACTGAACTACAAAGACTCCATCCATTTAATTTGTCTTGTCTGCCAACAGCTGATAGGCAAGAGAATTGCAATGCCAACCGTCATACCTGTCAGATGATATGAGAGTCCATTTAGACGAGTCCCATTCCTCGGGAGAGTCAATGTCTTGGTTGGCTTTGTAAGCTTTAGATTGATAAATAACCTTATCATCAGTTTTATAAGTTTTTTGGTTACTATATTCCTCATATTCACTCCAAGTGTCGACTCCATATATAGCTCTTATGTCATAGGATGCCAAATTAATTCCACTATGTCTCCAGTCTAAATAAGGTATTCCCCACTTATCTAATACTTCTTTAAACTTTACGACCTTATCTCTCCAATATTCATAATTGCTAATGTCATAAGTTATGATGAAACCTATCTTCTTACCGGGGAATTGTGTTATTGCATATCTACAGATCGCCTCCAAACATCCTATTTGTGTATTCAATTGCAATTCTTCATCAAAACCCTCAGTAATTCTACCCATAGGAGCATAATTAGGCTTGCCTGAGTCATTTAAATTAACCCCATTTACTCCGCCTTGGAGAATAATATAATCACTATTTTTATCGACTTGAGTGAGTTGCCAATATATGCTATAAGCATTCCCCGTGTAAAATGGATATAATATAACAGATCCGCCTTTAGCCCAATTTGTACATTTCAAATTAGTTTTCTTGGATATATAGTATGTCAAACTCTTAACTGATTCTTTATTGTCCTGACCAATCATAATAGAATCACCACAAAATGCTGCACGTTTTCTACTAAGATGGCTTTTATTGGATAAAATTTGAGTAAACATTCCATTTTTAGAGACAGTCAATGGATACGCCACATAACTGCTAAATATGGCTTTGACAGCTCCTGAAGGAGCTTCTAACAGAACCGCTGATTTAGATTCGTCAAGCCCTTGAGCGGATTTTTCAATAACATTACCATCAGCATCGGTAAAAGCCCATAATCTATATGAATTACCTCCATACCCTCTTACCGCATAAATCGCACCTTCTTCAGTATTATCTATTATTTGATTTACCGCATAATTAGGCGATGTTTCAACCAAGATAGATCCACTTGTATCATACCTCCCCGGATACGTTTCGTGAATAATATTACTGATATCAGATAAATCATTATCCATTGTTTTTAAAGCTCGTATCGATACG
>ENA-OQDD01000131-OQDD01000131.1-human-gut-metagenome-genome-assembly--contig:-NODE-131-length-30777-cov-3.349233_pt1 | contig 30777 bp, 24 predicted proteins | sample MGYA00242507_ERZ504598 | MGnify/ENA primary metagenome ERZ504598 (study PRJEB26092, sample SAMD00036318) | human gut metagenome | host: Homo sapiens | study: EMG produced TPA metagenomics assembly of...
CATGCGGCCCTTTGCTCCGACCACCGAAACCTTGATCATGTCTTCTTCCCTGTCTACCCGTACCTGCCCGGCAATGTACCGGAACGTTTTCCAATCGGCAATCAGCCTATCACCGCCAAGCCCTCACGCCAATATCCCGTCCACAGAATCGAGCTCCCTCTGACAAGCCGAACCGTGAAGTCGAGCTCCCTCTGATGAGCCGAACCGTGAAGAAAACGCCGGAGGCGTTTTTAGGTGAGGGCGAACGACAGTGAGCAATAATTCAGTTGGCTGAAAGCCATCATTAATTGCGTTCGAGCTGGACGCGAAGCGGACTGAGGGAGAGACCCCGGCGAAGCCGCCAACCATCCATCGGGCGTAGCCCGATCCCGTTTCACCCACGCCGCTTGGCCAAGGCCCATCCGGCCAACGCCAATGGCACGGACGCCAGCGTGAAGATGAATGGCAGCATCATGCCCACATGAGGGTTGGAGCGTCAAGCACAATGCCGGCCACGGACGAGCCGATCGACGTGCCGACCGTGCCTGCGGTGGTTACCCAGCTCAGTCCTTCGGTCAGGGATTCCGCCGGCACCAGATCCTTGACGATGAGGTTGCCGGTGGCGAACGTCGGCGAGACGGTCAGGCCGGCGAGGATTTCGAAGACGCCCAGCAGGATGAGATTGTCCATTGACAACCGGAAGAACACGTAGCCGACGGTCAGCAGCGACAGGAACATCACCATATGCGCCCAATGGGAGCCTTTGAGTTGGCAAGAGCCGAACACCAGCGCGCCGATGCACGAGCCGACCGCGAACATCGCCAATTGCAGACCGAGGAAGGCTCAAGTCCCATGGATTTCATGGTGGCGGTAATGGACACGTCGAAGGACGTGAAGCTCATATTGAACACGATGAACACGGCGAGCAACGGCAGTACGCCGGCATAGAGCAATACACTCTTGGGCTTGGCACCGCTGCGTTTGAGTTGGCGCAGGGTCAGCTGGTCGGCATCTTCGCTTGCAGCGGGGCTGCGTCATCGTGCGCGGCCACGCTGACCTGTTCCACGATGACCGGCGGCTGGGTGGATTTCAGCGAGAAGAATATGGTGCCGCCGATGCCGCATGCCACGGTGGGCACGAACAGTTGGGATACCGGATGCACGGAGGTGGCCAGCCAAGCCGCCAGAATCGGCCCCAGAATAAAGACGATCTCGTCAATGGCGGCTTCCATGGCGTAGGCCGTGTTGAGCAGCTGTTCGCCATCTTCCACACCGCGCAACGCATAGGACCAACGGGTTCGGACCAATGCGCCGAATGAGACTGCGTCAGACCCATGATGATGGCCAAAGCGAACAGCAGCGGAATCGGCACGCGCACCAAGCCGCGAAGGCGAAGGCGAGCATGGCCACGATCTGCACGGCGAGCGCAAGCCGGCCCACGCGGGCTTGGCCGAAACGGTCGAAGGCGCGGGCGTAGAACGGGGTGACGCAGCTCATGGCCAGCACATAGGCGGCGCTCATGGTGCCGGCGATGGTCCAATTGTCGTAGAGATGGTTGAGCGCCAGAACGATGCCGAGACTCATCATGGAGATCGGCAATCGTGCCACCGCACCGGACAGGCAGAACGCCTTGGCTCCGGGCAGCATGAACAGGCGCCGATAGGGCGAGTGGGCAGCGGACGACTTCGAAACCGCGCGAGTCGTGGACACAATAACTCCTTACTGGTGCGTTGTCCGGCACGTGCGCCCGCCCACACGTGCCATCCGAGGGGTAGCGGTTCCCAAGCAACGTCACGCGGCGCGTTTCAACCGCGGACCGGTACGTGGCCAGTCGTCTTCATCGTCGGAGATGCCTTGCGATGCATAAGGTCTCTCCGCCGGTGAAGGCCGTCCGATGCTGTACAGGTCATGAGCCTTTGGGCTCAGTCGTTGTCAGATTGTTCGGGAATGCCGGAGCTCAACTCGGTAAGGATTTCCTGTTTGGTTTTCGCGCGGGCGTGAAGCTCGCGCAAGCCCTCGTCGGGCTCACTGACATAGTAGAGAGTGGCGTCGATACTGTCCAATTCCACACCTTCGACCGCTGCCAGCAGCAGTCGGTACATGTCGAGCTGGGCGAGTTTGCGGGTGATGTCGTCTGGCTTGGTGGGCCGACGACCGGTTTTCCAGTCGACCACGGTAAAGCGTGCGGTGGTGCTGGACGGGTCAAGTCCACCGATGAATACCGCATCGAGTTTGCCATTGACTAGGCCCACGCCCGGCACGTCCACGACAATGGCACGCTCCGTCCACGCCGGGATGCGCTTGGCCCACGATGATTCGGCCAGTCTGCGCTGCCACGCCACCAGCTTGGACTCGGTGGCATTGTCGCTACTTATGGAAGTGGCGGAGGCGGCGGATACGGCGGATGCGGATTGTTGAGCCGTGGGCTGTGGGACAGCGGGCTGCCGTGTGGATGGCTTGCGGCATTGCCGCTCCCGTTCGGCCAAATCGGCCAACATGGCTTCCCGGGAAACGAATCCCGCATCCTGACCTGTATGCGGCATACTTGATTCGGCTTCATATGCCAGTACCGCTTCATCCGGCTTACCGGCATTGATGAATTGCTCAGCCCACGCATGGAACTGCGTGCCGGCTTCGGCCGCCGGAGACGATATTCGTGGAATCGGACGGATAATGCTACGCCAGTAGAGGCGCTCCTCCCGTTCGCTCATGCCACCTACGCGGGCTTGCAGGCTTGTCACGTTCTGACGTCCGACGGCCAGAATGCGTTGCGCCTTGGCTTTGACTGCCTCATCAAGCGACTGGCCGCTGGCGGCATCGGCCATCAAATCGGCGTCGTCCACCAGCAATTGCGCCCGTTGCAGCAGTGGACCGGCGTCTTGGTGCTGCTCAAGTGACGAGGAATCTGCGGCGATAACATCGATGCCACGTGACAGCTGTTCATGCACTGCGTCGCTGAGGGTAGCCGGCCACGGCAATTCGACAGCGGCATCCGTCTGCGTAATCGGCGTCTGCCATGCCTCCCCCACCACGGCGTCACCGTATGCCGCGGCATGCTCTCCGATAAAGAACTTCGGGAGTGGCAATCGCTTCGCCTTGCGCCGAGATCAGCATGGGCTTCCCGGCATTGGCGGCTTGCAGCCGTTCCACACAGTCCTGAGCCGATATCGCATGTTCACGGGCTTGGAGCGCGTCATGCACTTCAAGCCAGAAATTGGATGGCTGAGCGGCGCGAGAGCCTTTGGGCACCACTGACGGGTCCCGCCCGGATTCGCCCGTATAGGCGCAATAGGTCATCAGGCATCTTCTCGCGCACGGGTAAGCGCCACATACATCAATCGACGTTCGTCGGCATGCAGCCGGCGCCCATATTCCTCCGCCTGCGTCAAATACCAGCCGGATGCATCCACTTCTTCCACGCCATCGCCGAATTCGCGCATGGAGCCGAACACTTCATCATCAATAAGCTCCACATCATCCAAAGCCGCCAACGATGCGATGGGGTCGGCTTCCACATCGGCATCATGGGGGAATCGCGGCAGAATGCCGGCATCGGCACGCATAGGCACGGGTACGGCGGTGGGGTTGGTGAGCCAGGAGTCGGCGGTCTCATGATATTCGGGTGCGGTCCAGTGACCTTGCTCGGTGCCTCCCGTATGGTGCTCGTCCAGCACGATCTTGAGATGGTCGCCTGATTGCTGGGGAATCCGACGGCGGTAAGCCCCACTACCGCAACGGCATCCCATTCCAACCCTTTGGACTGGTGTACGGTCATCAGTTCCACATCCACCGGAGCGTCAGGGAGACTGGCGGCTTCATCCTCCACCGAAGCCAGATGATCCACCCATGTGATGAACCATGCAACGAGGGAGTTTGCTCAGCGGCAATCTCTTGCGTGTACGTATCCACCAAATCCACAATCGCATCCATAGGCATATGCGCCAAAGCGGGATTGGCGCGGTGCTGCGGATTATGCAGCACACCGGCCAATACGGTGTCGATGTCAAGATCCAACGCTTCTATGCCGGCGCGAATCACGTCGCCCAGTGGCCGCCCGACGGCATCATGCACCTGACGGAGCATCACCGCGGCCCGGGTTATGGCGTTGCGCCCGTGTGCGCTCAACCGTTCAAGCAGTTTTACCAGGTCGCCGCGTAGCAATACGTCTGGCAGGAATACCGCATTGGCCACCTGATCGCGGTACTCACGCACCACAGCCGCCCATTCATTCGCTGGTGTATCCGGTTGGGCAAGGCCGGCCTGCACCAATGCTTGGAAGCGTTGTTCCGTGTTCTGTTCTTCAGCAAAACGGGCCAACATGGTCAAATCCGCTGCGGACATGGTGAATCGTGGCGTGGCCAGCAAGCGCATCAGCGATCCCGTATCGGTGTGGTCGGCGGCCACGTGCAGCAACGCCATCAGATCGCGGATTTCCGGACGTTCCAACAGCGCGGAATAGCCGACCACGAATGTGGTCAATCCGGCCTGTTCCAATGCCGCCTGATATTCGGGCATATGTGATTTGGACCGAAACAGCACGGCGACCGGCGCTTTCTGTTCGCCCGGCATCTGTTCCTGTTGTTCGGCTGCGGAACGGTGCCGTGCGATGGCCGTCTTGCAGAAACGCACTACGGCGTCGATCTCCTGCCCGGCCGTGGCGAAGCCAGTACTCCCAATGTTCCTTCGGGGGCATCAGGCATGGGGTCGAGCGATGAGACATCGACCTCACGCATCAATGAGCTGGAAGGACGCGACGGATTGGAGCGCAACGGCAGCGTGAGATTATTGGCGGCTTCGAGCACTATACGGCTGTTTCGCCTGGTGACGGACAGCGGGAATGGCTTGTATCCGGCAGACAGGTGGAAATCTTGCTGGAACATACGGAATGCACCAGGCTGGCACCACGCCATGCGTAAATCGACTGGAACGGATCACCCACCGCGTTGACGGCGGACCTCTGTGACGCATCCACGTGGAACAGTGCTGCCAGCAGAGCGGCCTGCGTGGTGGAGGTGTCCTGATATTCGTCGAGCAGCACGTGGCTGTACCTGCGGCGCGTACGCTCTCCGATGGAGGGGAAGCGCTCGATAAGCTGATACGCGGCAATGGTGAAGTCGGAGAATTCGGCCATATTGCGTTCCCGCTTGGCTTGGGCATAGGCCTCCACCAGCTGGAGCAGAATATCGCGTTTGCGTGTGGTCTCCAGCAGCGCACCGCAATGATAGGTGCAGCGGGCGTGCAAATGTTCGGCACGGTCATCGAGCTTGGCTTGCCAGCTGGCGTCGGTATCTTTCTTCAGTCGTTTGATCTTGGGGATTTTCGGCTCGTCCTCGGGCATGGGTTCATCTGCAACGGCTTGTTGCAATCGATTGATGAATGCCGAATCCCATTGCCGTACTCGATTGATCGCATCATCGAAGCTGGTGCAGCCGGCACCGATCATGGCACTGCCAATGGCATCCGACAACGCCAGAACACGGTTCGCCAAACTGGAGAAGGCGCCAAAATCCTCACTGAACGCCAGATCCATGTGACTGTCGATGACTTCGGTGGCCAGTTGAAGCGCTCCGGCTGCGCTCAATGGTTGCGTGTTCTGATCGAATCCGACAAGCAGTCCATATTGGCGCACGATGGTCTGGAAGAAGGCGTCATACGTGAAAATGGCCGGCTTGAGGAATGCCCGATCAGACACCGTGGCGGTCGTAGAGCCCGCCATATCACCGGCCACTGCGGCGGAGACGCGTTCCAGCAGTTCGCCTGCGGCCTTGCGTGTGAAGGTCAGGCCCAGGATGCGTTCAGGTGCCACACCTCGATTGATAAGCGCGATGATGCGTTGGGTCATCGTAAAGGTTTTGCCGGAACCGGCACCGGCAACCACCAATACGTCAGCATCGACTGGCGCATCGATGATGGCGGCCTGTTCCGCACTGGGAGTGAACGTGCTCATGCTTGCCTCGTTTCGAAAATCGTGTCGATCTGGCCTGCACAGGCAGGGCAGACGTTCTTCATACGGCAGAATCCGATATGGGTGTCTTGCGGATGGGCCTCGATGATGGCTGATCTGCTGGCCGCCGCGGCATAGAATACGCGGGCGATCATGGTCAGCGACCATAACGTCTGCGTACCGGCGAGCGCGGCGAATTGCGCCCACGCTTCGGCACTCACACCTTCGGAGGAGTAGCCGGATCTATGGCGGGTATGTCGAAGAAACGGTTGGGGTCTTTATACCAGTATCGGGGCGTGAACGGTTCGGCATTCAACGAGCCATCAGTGAACAGCGGCGGCTGGAAGGCACCTTCCGGAGCGTAGCTTCTGGCTGGTGCCGCATTCTGCCCGACATGGAATAGCACGCTTTGGCTGATATGCGGCATTGCGGCAAGTGCCTTGGCACCGCGCGGCCCGTCTTCGGGGAACACGAGGCCAAGCTGATAGCACACGAGCTGCAAATCATTGAAAATCTGTTTGACCGTGGGCGTTCTGCCTGTTTTGTAGTCAATGAGGCGAATGCATTCGCCGCCGTCTGCGAGTACGCGGGTTTCCATACGGTCGATGCGCCCGGACAGTCTCACGGTCAGATGCTCGTCCATGCCTTCCGGCCACCCTCCGACCAGTGCTCCCATCAGACGGACCAGCGTGTTCCGACCGATTGGGTGCAGGCCGGGCACGGCATTGTATGCGTCGAGTATGTCACGCACATCGAATCGTGCGGCAAACTCCCGTTCGCATTCGGCACCGGCCAATGCGCCAATGCTGAAGTTGCTGGAGTTCTTGCAAGATACGTTTCCGGATCGGCGTCGCTGCGCACAAAGTAATCGGCGATGTTGCGCAGGGTATCCGCCGCGGACTCGTCCTTACGGGTGGCCTCATAGCGGTTCCGGGTGTCGGCTATGGCATTCGGATCAGGACGTTTGCTCTGATAGATGGCATTAAGCCGTGCCGAGACAGCCTCGATGCGACGTTCCGCGCCGGCCGTGGAGTCCAAGCCCAGTGCGGCCAACGCCTGGGCATTGTGGGAAAGATGGTCCAGCCCTTCCTCGCTGCCTTGCTGCGCAACCGCATGGATGAGGGTTCCGAAACTGGTGGCCACGGAGCTGGGGCGAGGACCGGCGAACCGGTTCTCCAGCATCCAGCACACCGGGCACGCCCATAGCTGTCGACCGCCGATGGAGATAAGGTGACCATGGGCGCGGCCTGCGCATCCGTCTTGCCTTTCCCTGTTTGGATACCGTCAGGCTGTACACCACCAGATGACGCGCTGTCGGATGAGGCACTGTCAGATGACGCACCGCCAGATGACGCGCTATCCGATTGGGCCGGCGATTCCACAAACGCCCAGCTCTGCGGATTTGCGGCGCGCACACCATGCTCTAACAGGAGTGTCAACGCAATCGCGGCGTCCTTTGCGGCAGCCTGCTGCGGTTGAGCAGTGGCCAGAACCGCGCGGGCGGCGCTGACCAACCCACGTGGGTCGCGTCCAATCCGGCCAGATCATATTCGGCGAATCCCGCATGTGCCCCCACTGTGGTGAAAGGCGCCTGTTGCCGGTTGCGCGGATAGTATTCCGGCAGATACCCGAAGAGAAAGTCCGAGGGCTCATGCTGTCGTTCCATACCGTGCTGATCATGATTCGCCGTGCACGGTCAGCGCGACCAGGAAACTCTTCTTCTCGCCCGACAATACAGCCGCGAACCGCGGATCATGCCCGGTTTTGTCGCTTTCTTCAAGCGCTCCCCTCAGCACGAGCTCGGCAAGGTCTTCACCACCGAACATGGTGTTGCGCCCGGCGAGGTTCGGCCACACGTCTTGCTGGACCACCGGTATCCACGCATATTCCCAGTGGCGTCCGGCCGCGCCTGCCGGCGTAGTCAATGTCACCGCGTCTTCCACCGGTCCTATGTGGGCCAAGGAATCGGCCTGCACTTCCATGCCCCGAACCTGTGCCATGAATGACGTGATGTCTCGACTGGCGGTGGAATCATCGGCGAACTGGAACAGGCGCATTGCCGCGTCCAGCCGGTCATTGGCCGTACGCCCCTCTGCCGTGTTGAATAATGCCGCACGCTGCCAGACCGGTGCCAGACCGGTGGCGTTCCACGCAACAGACAGCGCATAGCGCGGCTGTACGCGCTGGCTTGCCGGCAGCCGCTCCAAGCCGGAGCAACGCTGCCCACCAGATGCCACAGTTCGCAAAAGCGCGGGCCTGAGGGTCGTTGCCGAGCACCGCGTGGATGGATGCGAGCGCAGCCTGCGCCGGCGCGGCGGCATCATCAATGGCAAGCATCACGTACAGCGCGTCAACGCCAAAGGCCAAGTCATCGCCGGACGGTTCACCGAGTATTTCGACAGACACTGGCAACGAAGTCACTGACGACGAAACCGCTGACGTCGAAACCACTGACGAGGATGTTTCACGACCTGTTTCACACCGTGTTTCATGGTATGTTTCACGCAATGTTTCCCATGCCGTCGTCAGAGAGGTCAGCATGGCATCATCCGTGGCGAGATGCGCCAGCGACTCCAACGACCCCATGGCCGATTCGATCGGCGCAAGCCTTGCGGGACGCCCCTGACCGGGTTTGGCCCCGGCACTCACCAACGGGCCGTTCATCAACGTGGCCACTCTAGTCCTTATATATGCCGCGCAGGAAGCCAACGTCATCTGGCATTCCGCCATCCCCTCGGCACGCAATCGGGCAAGCTCCACAAGCGCGAACAATCCCTGCACGAAAGTCTCGTCCTTCAAAGGACGGGTGACCGACGAATACCGCACCGGTACACCATCTCGGCGCAGTCGTTCGCCGAACAGCCGCACGGCGGCATTGTCGTGGGTGATGACCGCCATGTCGTTCCACCGAATATGCCGGTCAAGATGCGCCCGCTTGATGCGCCAGACCACATCATCCAGCTCCTCACGTGAGGATCGGTACAGGCCGGCGGTCACCGTGCCGTCCGCCTGATAATTCGCTGCATCGACTCCGCCCAGTATGGCGGTCAGCTTGCCGGGACGCTCGGCCGGAGGCAGCGGCTCGTCTTCCGGCGAGGGAATCGACAGCGAAATACGAGACGCGATCACATCAGCCATCGTCATGTGCGACTGATCAGCGACGGCACTGCCGCCAACCAGCTGTTCTTCCTTGGCCTTCAGCGCCCTTCCACGGCACGGCGCATCAGATATTCCGGATACGATCCGCGGAAGGTCTGCACCGATTCATCCGGGTTGCCGACCAGCACCAACTTGACGCCGGCATTCCCCAACTCCTCCAAGAAGCGCATGCCGGCCAGCGTGGTGTCTTGAACATCATCCACAACCAGCAGCCGGGGCAAGCCCAACGCCTCCACACACATAGGCCGGTCGGAATCATCCGCGTGATCGGCGGCGAATGCCTCACGCACCACACGAGCGCCTGCCACCAGCAAATACGAGGCATCCAAACGGTATTGCCCCGGATATACCGCGCTTTGGGCTGCAATATATTCACGGCGCAACGCGAAAGCCAAACGCCATTGCACCGACAATCGCGCGTCCTCCGTCACGGCGTCCAAGAGACGTGGCTCTTCGTGAACGCCTACACCGAGCTCATCCAATCGGGCCAGCATATCGCGCAACTGGCTGATAAACGCATCTGAAATACCTCGCGTGAACCTATCCGCGCTGGTCGAGCCGCCTGCCGACGTCGGAGACGGCGAATCCGACCCTTGTTGCGAGAGGCTTGATTGTGCGGAAGCGGCCGAGCCGGGCATCTCGCCGGCGCCGGCATCGCGTATGAGTCTCGCCCAGTCATCCTGGGCAAAGTAGACGCGCAGCAAATCACAGGTGCCGCAATCATCTCCCGCTACGGCATGGCGCAGATGCACGGCCATGACTTGACGCAGCAAAGCATCCTGTTCCGCACCGTTCAGCAATCGAGGCGACGGCAATCCAGTTCCCTCGCGCGAAGCCGATATGGCCCGGAATGCCACGGCACCCAGCGTGGTGACCGGCCTGGCCTGCACGGAAACCCGAGCTCACGAATCACCCGATTGCCCAATGCGTCGGCGGCCACACGGCCGGATACGGCCATCACCGCCTGCGTGCCACCGTAGCGGCGCAGCCCCGCCATCAACACCGATAAGGCGAATTCAGTTTTGCCGCTTCCAGGCGTGCCGACAATCAGCCTCGCCGCTCCATCACGGTCGATGCCGTCCAGCACTGTTCCAGGTTCAAGTCTCGTCATCATGCTCCAGCCTAAACCCGACCGTCACAGAGGGAAAAATTTTACCGAACCCGACGAAGAATCGTACCCTTGACGGTATCCTGTAGAACGAATGCAGGGAGAGCGCATTTTCCAAGGAGGGAGGGAACAGATGGACAACATTCCGATGAGACCGCCGAAGCTGCCCGGATATGATTTCGTCCAGATGTTGGGAAGCGGTGCCACCGCCACGGTGTACCTATATAACCAGCGTATGCCCGCACGCCCGGTGGCGGTAAAGGCCAGCGCCAAAACCCTTGACCCACGGGCCGCTGCCCTGTTCAACCGCGAGGCCAACTTCATGGCCAAGCTGTCATCCCACCCGTACATTCTGCCGGTATATGGTGCCGGCGTCACCTCCGATGGCCATGGCTACATCGTCATCGAATATGCGCCGGGCGGCACCTACAACAGCATCATGAAGGCCCGGTCCATGACCTGCGAGCAGGTACTCGACCTCGGCATCAAGCTGTCAAGCGCGCTGTTCACCGCGCATCGCAGCAATATCATCCATCACGACATCAAGCCCAGCAACATTCTCATCACCTCGCAGGGCTTGCCTGTTCTGGGTGATTTCGGTATCTCCACCGATGTGTATGACCGCACCGAAACCGGATTCTCGCCGCCGTGGGCACCGCCTGAGGTGCTTCAGCATCTGACCAATGGTTCGGAAGCCGCCGACATCTATTCACTGGCGGCCACCCTGTACGCCATGTTCGTCGGCTGCTCGCCATTCCAGCACGATTATCACCCGCGTTCGCAATCGGAACTGATTTCGCTGATCGTCAACCAGCCATTGCCTCGCCTCAACCGCCCCGACGTGCCGGCCGATGTGGAAGCGGTGCTGCGCCGGGCCCTGAACAAGGACCCCGACCAGCGGTACTACTCCGCGTTGGAGTTCGCACGTGCCATGCAGCGTGTGCAATTCGCATATTTCGGGCATGCCACTCCCGTTACCGTGGAAGGGATGCCGGCCTATCCCAAAGACATCGAGCGTCGGCGCCGGGCCACGGACCAGCGAGATCAGATCACCCGTTCGTCACGGCGATGGGTCAAACCGGTGGGTATTACCGTCGGTATACTTGCGGCGATCACCGCAGCGGCACTGATATTCGCCTTCGTGGTCGTTCCCCGCATGGACAGCGCCACCGGATCAGATACCAAACAGGTGGCGACGCCCGGCACCAAGGATGATGACACCAACCGCAATAATCAGGATGACGTGATCACCGATACCGCGAACGCCCAGATTCCTTCCCCGGAGAATCTGAACGGCACCTATGCGGCGGATGGGTCATCCGTGACGTTCACCTGGACGAATCCAGACCCGCAAAGCGGTGATACCTATGCGTGGGCCATAGTGCAGGGCAGCAATACCGACCAGAGCGCGCAAACCGTCACAACGTCAGATCCCACGGTGACCGTCAACGCGCAGGAGGCTCGCAGACCTGCATTCAGGTGTCCATTGTGCGCAAGAACCGCCAGATGTCCGTCAGCCCCGCCATCGCCTGTGCGGCCAAGCCGCAAGAATGATCCGCTCGCCACTGCCGGGCATGCCACCCTGGCATTGCGTATCGCATCAGACGTGCGCCCAGCAGCGGCGAATTCACCAAATGGACAACAGGAACGGCAGGTATTGGAACCGTAAAGCGTGTCATTACGACCAGCAATCCAGAGAAAACAGGGTCAGGGAGTTCAGATGGCCACATCGTCCCAGTCATACGATCGTCGCCGACGCATCAGCGCGGCTTTGCGCCGCCTTATGCCTCCGGAGGCATACGTGGACGGTTCCCGTAATCACGCTCCTGCTGCTTCTGGGACTTGTTGCCGGCGCGGTGATCATGAGCACCGTCACGCGCCGCCATGTGCAACTGGACGATGGCACCGTATGGGTCACTTCGCTGAAAAACCAGAAGGCCGCACGATTCAACGTAAAGAACAAGGAGGCCGACGCCGGCGTCTCCTCCTCCGCCCCACGATTCGACATCGCACAGCATAATGGCGACACCATCCTGACCGAAACGACCAAAGCCTCCACCATCAAGGCATCCACGGTCAGCACCGGTGTCAAGACCGACATCAAAGCCAACACCACCACTGTGGTCGGCGGGGATACCGCAGCCTGATCAACGAGAAGACCGGCAATGTGTGGACCGGCTTGTCGGAAAACCTTGATTCCGTGACCCCCACCACTTCCGATCCGAAAATAAAGCTGGGCGAGGGCGGGCGCATCGCAGTAACCCACGATGGCAAGGTCTACGGATACCGTCCATCCGACGGTATGGTGCTGCGTCTTGACAATCCCAGCAGCGCCAAGGCCAAAACCCTCGAATCGCTGACCGACGGCAAGCAGCAGACCGTTGAAAGCTTTACCGTCATCGGGAGCACGCCGGTAATCGCAACCGGCAAAACCGTCATATTCAAGGGCGGCCGCGTCGATGTCGACACGACCGGCACCCTCACCCTTCAGGAGCCTCCCACCGATGACATACAGTCCGATTGGGTGGCCGCGGCATCGCGAGAGGCCTTGCGCTTATCCCGTTGAAGTCCAATGCCAAGGCGAATTTCATAGCCAACGGGGGCAAGGCGAATCCAGCACGACCGGTATCGTCCAAGGGCTGCGTGTACTCGGCTTGGAGCCAGAAGGCCAGCAACTACATTCGCGCCTGCTCCCCCACGGATACCAGCGTCAAGCCGCAAACCCTCGAATCCGTCAATACTACTTCCGAATTGGTGTTCCGCACCAACCATCGCCTTGTGGTGCTCAACGACACGGTTAACGGCAATGTGTGGAACCCTGAGGATTCCACCAAAGTCATCAAAATACAGTGGAACAAAATACAGACCGAGCAGACCGAGAAAGAACAGCAGAACAACGACTCGGCCAACAACCACCACGACTTCTCCAAGACCTGTTCCGCACAATCCGGCCAAATCAAAGCCGAGGATGATGAAATCGGCGCACGAGCCGGTTCGGAACAGATTCTCGACGCGCTGCGCAATGACGAGCAGACCGATTGTTCCGTACTGAAAATCACCAAGGTTGGCGCACCAAACAACAAAGACGTCACCATTTCGCCGATTTACGACGGCCGGTATCTGCAACTCGATGCCTCCGCCGCATCCGCAGGCACCGTTACCTTTACTTACGATATTTCCGATGGTCGCGGCCAGACCTCTTCCGCCACGGTGACCGTAACCCTGAATGATGGAGGCAACCACGCTCCCGTACAGTTCGACACTCCTCCCGAGATCGATGTGAGCAGGGAGCCAGTTATACCGCCAATGCGCTGAGCAGCTTCAACGATCCGGATGGAGACCCGCTCACTCTGGTCTCCGCTGTGGCCCAGAACACCGACCAGGTGCAGGTGTCCACCCGAGCCGACGGCCAGCTTACGTTCAACACCGGTGCGCTGGCGTCGGGACGTGTGGGCGTCGAGGTCACCGTCTCCGACGGCACGGCAACCGGCACCGGCATGGTGTATTTCTCGGTCAAGCCCGCGAACACCTTGGCCGCGGTCATCGACCCGGTAGCGAAAACCACCGTTCCCAACACGGATACCGTCGTCAAGCTGTCCTCTTATGTGCATGGCACTTCCTTGCAGCCGGCACAACTGACTCAGGTGGATACGCCCAACGGCGCTTCGACGACCACCAATGCGGCGGATATGTCGTTGACGTTCAAGGCCACCAATCCCGGCACCTATTATGTGCCCTACATCATTACTCAAGGTTCGATTCCGGCCACCGGATTGGCTCGAGTCGAGGTGCAGCCTGCCACCGGCGAGGCCGCCAAACCGGTTGCCGCCAACGATGTCGCCCTGCTTGGCGCGGATAATACCGCCATTGTGGAGCCGCTCACCAATGACGTCGATCCGATGGGCGGTGTGCTGTCCGTCACCACGGTGAGCGCACCGGCCGACTCCGGCATCAAGGTTGGTCTCGTCAGCCATAAGCGCGTGTATATCACCGCGCGTCAGGTGCCCACGAAGCCCGTCGCCCTTACCTACACCGTGGCCAACGCCTCCGGAACCGCCAAGGGCACCATCGTGTTGCAGCCGCCGGCTCTGGCCACCTCGAATTCAGTGCCCAAGGCCAGCAATATCAATGCCCAGGTGCGTACCGACGGCATCGTGTCCGTGGATGTGCTTGACCATGTGGCCTACTCGGATGGCACCACGGTCAAACTCAAGAACAACCTGCAATACGACAAGGGGACGTTCAAGGGTCTGGCCTTCGTCTCTGGAGACACGGTCCGCTACCAAGCATCCAGCGAGACCGGCAACTTCCCCATCACCTATACGGTTGAAGACAATCTGGGTAATGTGGCTTCCGCCAATATCACCATTACCGTGCATAAGAGCGACGCAGCGAGCAAGGCCGCGCCAACCCCGCATGACGCCGAAGCGCAGGTTGCCGCCGGGCAGAAGGTCCGCATCCCCATCACACTGACCGGCATAGACACGGATGGCGACGACGATCAGCTGTTGGGTCTGGGCAACAAGGCACCCACGCTGGGCCGCATATCCGAAGTCGGTTCCGACTACTTGGTCTATGAAGCGTATCCGGATTCGTCCGGCACCGACACCTTCTCCTATGCCGTGGAGGATTGGACCGGTCAGCGCGCACAGGCGCAGATCCGCGTGGGCGTATTCCAAGGATCGTCCGACTCCGGCGTATACGCCAGGGATGACGAAATCACGTTGAGGCCCAATACGGCCGCAACCGTGCCGGTCGCGCAGAACGACATCTCCGGCGACAACACCAATCTGACCGTCGACAAGCATGTCGAGGTCCAAGTCTCGACGGGGTGAGCGTGAAAGACAATATGATCTCCTTCACCACGCCCGGCAGCGCCACCACCGACTATATCGCCTACACGGTCAAAGACAAGGCCGGCTTGTCCGATACGGCCACCCTCACGGTAAACGTGGATCCGAGTGCCGCCATCGAGCCGCCTACCGCCTACGACTATCGTGTGCCGTCCGCCGCCACCATCGATAAGAAGTCCGTGGATGTGGATGTTTCCCAGTGGATCGCCAATCCTTCCGGCACAGCCAATGAGCTCAAGGTCGGCGTGCATCCCTCCGCCAGCGCTCACGCTCACGTCAGGGGCGGCGAGCATTCGACCACCATCACCGTCGACCTGACGTCACAGGCGCGAGCCGTGCCTTACACGGTGACCAATACGAAATACAACATCACCTCCACCGCGTTCATCCAGGTACCGGCCTATGGTGTCTTTCCGCCCACGTTGCGTCCCAAGGCACCGGAATTGAAGGTCAATTCGCGCGAGACCATTGAAATCAACATCAATGACTATGTCCGCGTCGGCGCCGGCAAGAACCGTATATCGAAAGCGCTGATTCCGTCAGCGCCACCAAGGCCTCCAACTCCGATTTCTACGTGAACGACAAGACCCTGAAGTTCACTGCGGCAAAAGACTACGCAGGCCCCGCCTCCATTACCTTTACCGCTGTGGATGGCAAGCAGGGATCGGATAAGACCAAGATCATCAATTCCGCAGTGATCACTCTCCAGATCACGGTGATAGGCCGCGATGTGCCGCCGCCCACGTTCTCGTCCTCCACTATTGATGTCGAGGCGGGCGCGGACCCCAAGACCGTTGATCTGACGGCGCTCACCCATGCACCGTCCGGCGTGTATGACGACGAAAAGCAATACACGTATTCCGGTGGAAGCTCATCATCCAGGCAAATCACCGCAAACCTGTCCCGTTCCGGTAGCTTGCAGGTTTCCGCCACCAAGGATGCCGCTCCTGGCACCACCGCGTCCATTCCCGTGCAAATCGCATACGGCGCGGACACCGTGAATGCCGGTGTGACCGTGCGCGTAGTGTCTTCGACCCGTCCGCTGGCACACGTCGGCGACAAGACGTTGAAGATCAAGGCCGGTGCCAGCGATGCCGTGAACGTGCTTACCGGCGCGTACAATCCGTTCCCCGATTCCTCGCTGACCGTCATCAGCTGCAAGGCGGATGACGCCGCCAAACTCACCATCGCCGGATGCGATGCCTCCGGAAACATCACCATCGCCGTCGCATCCGATGTAGGTGCTTCCACGAACACCGTGCTCGTCACCGTGCAAGACGGCACCAAGTCCAAGGATCGTGAAGTCACCGCATCGATTACCGTGTCCGTGATCGACAAGCCCGAGCCGCCACTGCTCTCCCCCGTAGCCGGGGAACCGCAGGACAGCGCGGTCAGCCTCACATGGACGCCCGGTGCCGCCAATGGCAGCCCGATCACCAACTACAAGGTCAGTTGGACCGGTGCCGCCACCGGAGAGAAGGATTGCGGTGCCGTCACCTCATGCCAGGTCACTGGTCTGAAGAACGGCAAAACCTATTCCTTCACCGTCGCCGCGCGAAATGACGTCGGCTGGTCCAAGCCGTCCACCGCCGTCGAAGCCACACCGGACAAGGTGCCGTCCGCTCCCACCGATGTTACGGTCACAGGTGGCAATAAAACCGCCAAGGTGATATGGAAGGCACCGAGCGGTGATTTCAGCGCCGTCGACAACTATTCAGTGACCGTCACCGGTGCAGGTGCTCCGCAGACCAAGGAAACCGGCAATACGGCCACCGAGCTGTCGTTTACGTTCAACAACAACGACATTTCCGATGGCACCGCCATTACGGCGACCGTCAAAGCCCATAACAAAATCAATTGGAGTGCCGAGTCCGCCGCATCGCCGTCAGAAAAGATCTGGGGAGACCCGGATGCGCCGAACATTGCGTTGTCGAACGACGACACCACGGTAACGGCGAAAGTCACTCTCGGCAACAACCGCAATGCCGCTGCCGGCGAATTTCCTTGGGAGGAGATGTCAAGGACACCATCGATTGCAGTGACAGTGGCGCTACGTTCGATATCAATGAGAACGATTTGAACACCCGGGAAATCACCGTAACGGCCACTGTGGTGCCGCAGCGCGATGCTTCCTCCGGCACGGGCAAGAGCAGCTTTGTCCCGCAGTACAAGGTCCAGCCGCCCACTGACGTCTACACCACCGGATCCGGCAGTACATGCACCGTGCATTGGACCAAGCAGGGACATGCGCAGTCCTACAGCGTGACTGCCGATGGCATCGATTCCGGTACAGCTACTAACCGGAACTCACTCGACTTCCGAATGAGTCCTTGGGCCAAATGCAACACCGCATCGGTGCAACAGGTGTTCAACGGCGCTACCAGCGACGCCGTCACCGGAGGCCCGCACAATGGCGCTCCTTACACCTATGAGAAGAAGGCTGTAATCAACAAACCGCAGGAGCTGCGCTGGTCAGACAACGCTCACGTCATTAACGTCACCGGCGGTTCGGTTGATGTCTATGGCAAGTCGGCCACTGTACAAATCATCATCAATGGCCAACCGTTCACGTGGAACTCCGGCCAGCCATTGGATGTCACCGACTTGGCCGTGGCCGCCGATGGCAACTACGCGTGGAGCGTCAAAGTCACCGGCGGGCCGGGATACTCCGGTCTCGACAACACTGCGGACGGAGGCAGCGTCGCGGGCACACGTCCCTCTGACTCCTCGGAGGGGACCAAGTCGCTCAAATCCGGTACCGATGTCACCACTTTGGCCAAGAACCCCTGGATTCTTGGTTTCGGCAATACCCCAATATCGTCAACCACCATTCACAAGCAGTAGGAGAACATCCATGAGCGAGAACATCGATGACGCGACGCAGTTGTCTGACACGACCCGTCTGTCCGACAGCACGCAGCTATCCGACAGCACGCACTTGTCCGACGCCACGCACCTGGCATCCGCACCACACACCGGCACGACCCCAAGCACCGAGTCGGCGCCGCAGTCCGTTGCGCTGCCTAACCTGCCGCAGCGGCCGTCACAAGCGCCGTCAGAAAAGCCGTCTCCTACTACTGATGCCGCCTCCATTCCTGCGGGCGATGACAGCACCGTGCTCAAGCCGCGCAAGGGATCGACGCCAGCCATCCCGCAGCAGGCCACCGCGCAATCCCAGCCGCAATCACAGCCGCAGCGTCAGTCGAGCAAAGCCGCGCAAGCAGCCGCATCGGCACTGCCCGCCAGCATCAATTCCGGACTACTGCCCCAGCCCACGGCTCAGGTCCGGGATTTCCAGCAGTCCTTCAATGCGCTGGTCGAAAATGTCTCCAAGGTGGTTATCGGCAAGACCATCCCTATCAAGCAATGCGTCACCGCACTGATGGTCGGTGGCCATATTCTGCTTGAAGACAACCCCGGCACCGGTAAGACCCAGTTGGCCCGAGGCTTGGCCAATTCCATTTCCACCGGTTTCAAGCGTGTTCAGTTCACGCCCGATCTGCTGCCTTCGGATGTGGTGGGTGTGACTTTCTACGATCAGAAGCGCGGAGAATTTGAGTTCCGCGAAGGCCCGATTTTCGCCTCCATCGTGCTGGCCGATGAGATCAACCGTGCATCGCCGAAGACGCAGTCCGCACTTCTGGAGGTTATGGAAGAGCAGAAAGTCACCGTTGACGGCGTCACACATGATGTGCCGCAGCCGTTTATCGTGATCGCAACCCAGAACCCCATCGAGCAGCTCGGTACCTATAAGCTGCCTGAGGCGCAGATGGACCGATTCCTTATCAAGACGTCAATCGGCTACCCGGGCCATGATGTGTCCGTCGATATCCTCAAGCAGGTCGATATCACCGACCGTGCGCAGACCATTTCCCCGGTGCTGAGCGGTGACGATGTCATGCGGCTGCGTCAGGTGGCCACCGAAATCTATGTGGATGATGCGATTCGTGAATACATCGTCAGGCTCGTCGAGGCGACCCGCCACAACGAGAAGATCACGGTCGGCTCCTCCATGCGTGGCGCTTTGGCACTGACCCGATGCGCCCGTATCTGGGCCGCGGCCGATGGCCGTGCCTACGTGGTGCCGGATGACGTCAAGGACCTTGCAGTGGCCGTGCTCGCACACCGTATCACGCTGACTCCGGAAGCCACCTTCGATGGCGCGACTCCGGAAAGCCTGATCGCACAGGTGCTCGAAGACGTTCCCTCCCCCACCATCGGTTCCTGATAGGGCCCGGAAAGGTATCCGACCATGGCATCTACATCCGCCGCATTACGCCGTCGCCGGCGCGCTGAACGCATGTTCAAGCGCGCGGTAAGACGCATCAGACGGTTCTTCGCATCCTACGTCTCGCCCTTGGGCTGGGCGGTAACGGGCGCAGGCATCGCATGCCTTATTGCGTTCCCGTTTCTGGCTGGTATGAGCTGCTCGTATTCGGCATCGTGGCGATGGTGATGATGCTCGCGGCAATCGTGCTTTCCCTCGGCAACACACGCTTCCACGCGTCCATCGTCGTATCCAATCATCGCGTGACCGTGGGAGACACCGTATCCGTTATCGTCGGCATCGACAACACCGGCAGAACGCCGACGACCACGGCACGCGGATATCTGCCAATCGGCGATGCGCATGAACGATTCAACATCCCCATGCTGGCTCCCGGGCAATCCAAGCAAACCGATGTGGAGTTCCGTACCGTATCGCGCGCAATACTGCCCATCGGCCCATTGCGCATCCGCAAGGGAGACCCGTTCGGTCTGGTGCGTCACGAAAAGGAGCTGGCCGACCGCATCACCGTATTCATCCACCCTCGTACCGTGCGTCTCGATACTCTGAATGCCGGCGTGCCCCGCGACCTGGAAGGCCAACCATCCGGCCAGATCGTGGATGATGATCTCGACTTCTACGGATTGCGCGAATACGAGCCGGGCGACGACGTGCGTAACGTCCACTGGCTGAGCTCCGCGAAAACCGGCACGTTGATGATTCGCCAATATGAGGCCACGCGCCGCACCGACACCTCGGTGACCATCAGCGTGAACCCGGACGAATACGTCAACGGCGAGGAATTCGAGATGGCGGTGTCCATCCACTCCTCCATCGGCGTCAAATGCCTGCTGCAGGATCGTCCATTGTTCTGCCACGCGGCAACACGCACGGCCAGCCGCGCAACGCCATGGAGTTCCTCGACAACGCCAGTGCCATAGAGCCTGATCGTGAGGATAATCCGAATCTCGCCGAGGGCACGCTGAAGCACAGTCCTGATGCTTCGTTCTATTTTTTCACTGTTGGATCGCTGAAAGACATCGAGCAAATCAAGCGCATGACCTTGGCCTTGCCCCGATCGGCCAGCTGCGTGGTATTGCAGGCCAGCGCCGGCGCCAATCGCGGCATCAGAAGATTCGCCAACTTCACATTGGCCACCATCGGCGACCTCGATGATCTCCCGCTGATCATGGGGGTGCTCGCATGACCTTCGACCAGTCCAGTATCACCAATACCAATACCGCTGCGTACGCCGGATCGAGCGGCACATACACCGGCACTTCCTCCGGCACGTACACCGGGACCTCCACCACCACCGGCTCCTGGGCCGACTCCACACATTCGGTTATCTGGATGACCAGAGGCAATGTGCTTCGCGGCATGGGCCTCAGTCGCCAGCCGTGGGGCAAACGAATCGCCAGCCTCGTACTCATAGCGGCGATGATGTTGCTGGCGCAAGCAATCTCATCGACGTGTACGGCGGCGTGGCACTTGGGCGATTGCCGCTGTACCGGCCACCTTGCTGGGCGCGATCATCGCTCTGGCGGGCATGTTGCCGGCGTTGCGACTGTGGTGGCAAATCGTGTTTCTGGCGTTTGCCCAATTCATCATCGGCCCGGTGGTAACGCTGAGTTCCACTACGTCCCATTACGTGATTCCCACCTTGAAGACCTTGAGTTCAGGTTGGGAAATGACGTTTGGCTCGTTCAAGTACATTATTTCCGTCGATCCGCCTCTGGGCACGCAAGACGGCGTGCTGATGGCGGTATGGACCATCGGCCTGTGGCTTACGTTCTTCACCGGCGTGTTTGCCATTAATGCCAACGCATGGTTGTCTCTGGTGGGAGTGCTGCCCCTTGCGGCGGCCGTGGCCGTATGTGCCCTGCTGGGCACAGACAGCGGCTGGCAACGCGCCATCTGCGGTATTGCCTTTGCCTTGCTGCTGATTATCTGGCTGTCTTGGCGTCTTGAACTGCTGGAATGGGGGCGCTGGATATCCGCGCTGATCATCGTCGTGCTCGCTGCCGGCCTTGCTTTCGGGGGCACGTTGCTGGTGCCACAGGACCGTTTCGTGCTGCGTGACCGCTACGATCCGCCGTTAAGCCCCTACGATTACACCAGCCCGCTCAGCGGCATGCGATCCTATATCAAGGACCACAAAAAAGACGTGTTGCTGACCGTTCATAATCTGCCGGCCGGAACACCGGTCAAACTTGCGGTGATGGATCGATTCGATGGCACAGTATGGAACCTGTCCGATTCTTCCGAAGCCACGGACTCCTCGAATTATCATCGCGTGGGCACCACGATCAAGGCGGATGAGCAGGGTAAATCCTTCACTGCGACCTTCACCGTCGATCAGGAACTGACCGACACCTGGCTGCCGCTGGCGGGAGCGGCCACTGGCGTGAGCTTCGCCAACGATGCCGACAACGGCAATGACACGTTTTACTACAACACGGATACCGATTCCGCCATTATTCCCGCCGGCACGCGTAAAGGCCTCACCTATACCGAATCCGGCATTATCGCCCGCAAGCCCACCGATAAGCAGATCAGCAGTGCGGCTGCGGCCCGCATCACCCAACCAGAAGCCCAGGATGTTCCCGATTCGGCCAGCAAACTGGCCACGTCCATTGCCGGCGGCAGTCCTCGGGCGGTGCCGCAGCCACGGCGTTGGCTGACACATTGAAAGACTCCGGATGGTTCTCTCATGGACTTGAAGGCGACCATCCCTCCGATGCCGGCCATGGCAACTACCGCATCAACAAGCTGCTGGCAGGCACGGCCATGGTGGGCGACTCCGAGCAATATGCCTCCGCCATGGCACTGATGCTCGTGATCTGGGACTGCCTCCCGTGTGGTCCTGGGCTTCCTGCCGAAAAACGAGGATGGCGAAATCACCGATGCCCGCACGGAGAAGACCTCGGGCAATGGCACCAAAATCGAATTCACCGGCAACGATGTCACCGCTTGGGTGGAAATCAAATTGCAGGGCCTGGGATGGGTGGCGTTCTATCCGACGCCCAAGGAGACCAAGATGCCTGATGAAAACCAGAACCTGACGCCGCCGAATCCGCAGACGCTGGTCCGGCAACCACCAGTGCCGTTGACCGATCCGCTGCGCGATCAGACGCAAGCCAAGGGCCAAAGCTCATTGGCCGGCGCCGACGCCGATGATTCGCCGACCAACCTGTTCTGGGCGCGGTTCTGGCGAGTGACCCGCAAGGTGGCCCTGTACGGCAGCCCATTGTGGACCCTACTCATCGCCTGCGGTCTGATTCTGATGTTCAAGGCCATACTGCTGGCACGAGCGCGGCGGCATGGCAGTCCGAAAGCCCGTGTGGCAGCAGGTTGGAATGCCATACGCATGCTTGCCGAGCAAAGCGGCATCACAGCCAAGGGCACTCGTCGAGATCAGGCCGGTGCCATCGCCCGTCAACTCGGCACAGATGACCAGGCTTTGATCCAGCTTGGCCGGGAAGCCGACTACGCCACGTTCTCGGGGCAAGACATTGAATCGGGCCAAGCCACCACATATTGGACAGGAGTCGACCAATTGCGCAAGGCAATGCTCGCTTCTTTGCCGCGTTTCAGGAGGATACGTACACGACTTTCCCTGAAAAGCGTGGCTATACTGTCAAATGGGCACGCAGCAAAGCCGCACACGACGCATGTCAAGCGCACGCGTAAGAAGGGGAAGGCGTCATGACCACAGGCTCCATCCGTATCGCGATGACCAGTGACGTGGGTCTTAGGCGCAAAAACAACCAAGACACCGGATTCGCGCAACAAGGCGTGTTCATGGTCTGTGACGGCATGGGCGGCGGCAAAGGCGGCGAGCAGGCAAGCCAGTTGGCTGCCCAGCATTTCGCACAATTGGCCGCCATGCCTTCACGCACCCGTCAGGATATCGACGACACCTTGGCACGGGCCCAGCACGACATTCTCGATCTGGGAGACCGCCTTGGCGGCGTGGCCGGCACAACCTGCTCCGGTTTGGTACTGCCCCAAGATCATGCGGATTCCGCCAGCGCCCGCAGCGCTGCTTTGTTCAGTGACGCCGATGATCAGGACTTCTCGGACCAGACCTATGTGGTCAATGTCGGCGATTCCCGCACCTACCATCTCAGTCCGTTGGCGCATGCCGATGCTCCCGCCACGGATATCATTCCCGTGTGGGACGCCGCTTCGCTGACCCGCATCACGCGAGACCATTCCCAGCGCCAAGAAGCCATCGATTCCGGCAGATGTTGCCGGAAGAGGCGGAGGCGACCATTCCACGCAACATCATCACCCAATGTCTGGGTGATCCGGATGGCATCATGCCCGACGTATATGTCGCCGATCTGACCGGCCGCTTCATCATCTGTTCGGATGGATTGCATGGCGAGGTGCCGGACGAACAGATCGCGGCCATCGCCGCGGCGCATTCCAGTCCGCAGGAGGCCGTGGACGCCTTGGTGGCGGCCGCTCTTGATGCGGGCGGAACCGACAATATCACTGTGATTGTGGCCGATATGCCATTGACCGAACCCGAACATCATGCGTTCAGCGCATTCAGGCTGGACGAAGGTGAGGATATCGGCGCCATTGAAGACGCAACACTACAAACACTACGGACCATACGTTCGGCATAACCGAGCGAACATAAGGAGGTAATCCCATGGTTGATTATGATGCTGCGGTCGCTGCCGTTCAGGATCCGAACGCGGATCCGATTCTGCTGGCAAAAATCGCCTACGAGAATCCGGAATTCGGTGCCAATGTCGCCGTGAATCCGCGCTGTTATCCCGGCTTGAAGCGTTGGATCGCCGAGTTCGGTGACGATCGCGCCCGCGAGACCCTGGCGCAATACGGGTTCACTGCCGAGGCATTCGGCGGCCCGGTTCAGGATCAGAAAGCCACGGCACAGGCGGCCCAGCAGCCCGCCGCCGAACAGGCTCAGCAGCCCGCAGCTCAGGCGGCATTCGAGGAGCCTGTGGCCACCAATCCTTACGGTTTCACCGCCGAACAGGCCCTGACCACCACCGACCAGATGCAAATCGCCCAGATTGCCCAGTACGCGCCTGAACTACGCGCCTGCATCGCACGTAATCCCAACACCTATCCGGCACTGATCGAATGGCTGGGCCAGCTCGGCGACCCGGCAATCAACGCCGCTCTGGCTTCCCGTCAGTGAAAGGACGGCATCATCATGGCCAAACTTCCCTACCCTCCAGCACCTGAACTGGGTTGGTATTCTGACGATCCGGTGGAAGGCACCCCGGATTCCGCAGTTGGCACAGCGAACCGCAGAACGACTACGGGCAGCCCAGTACCGCGGAAGCGGCAACCAATACCGCTTTTACCGCAGAGCCTGCCGCCACGGCCGCCGCCGCTGAGCCCGCTGCCACCGCTCCGGCAGACACCACACCGCACGCCGCCGAAAACGACATCGAGGATTGGGACAGCACCGTGCTCTCCTCCTCGTTCACGTCCAAGGCACCGAAGAAGACGTACCTGCTGCATAACGATGTCACCGGCCAGACCATCGTGATCGATAAGAGCACGTTGCTGGGCCGCAAGCCTTCCATGGATGTGCCGCAGGGTGCCAAGGCGGTGCGTATCGTAGACCCGACCCGCACCACATCCCGCAACCATGCCGCCATCAGCATCGACACCGATGGCGCGCTGTGGATCGAGGACTACGGCTCGTTGAACGGCACCTACATCATCACCAATGGCCAAGAGACACAAGTCACCAAGGGCACACCGCTCAAGCTCAGCGCGCCTGCCACGGTGCGTATCGGAGACCAGTTCTTCCAGTTCACCGAAAAACAGGCTTGAGTAATCAAGCAACGAGCGGCTGCCTGCTCTTGTTCAACAGGAAAATCACAATGGCAAATATACGGATGCCCGGAACTGATATAGTTCCGGGCCATCTTATTGCGATTAACGCAAGATCTGAGTCCTAGAAGGGGCATCCTTTCTAGGACCTTCTCACTTACTCCTCGATGTCAGGCTGACCGCCCTGATCGGAGTAGAAATCATCCGGGTTGAAGTCGTCGCCGAGCTTCAGATCGCCGAACTCGAGGTTCGAGAAGTTCAGGTCAGACAGGTCGCGTCGGAGAAGCTCGCGTCGCCGAGATCGCCATCGCCGCCCAGACCGAAGTTCGGGTAGATGGTGTCGCGGATGCCTTGTCAGGCTCGACACGGCGTTGCGGTAGCGCGCGAGGCCCGTACGGCCGGGATGAGCTTACCGATGATGACGTTCTCCTTGAGGCCCTTGAGGTCGTCGACCTTCTCGGAGAGGGCGGCTTCGGTGAGCACGCGGGTGGTCTCCTGGAAGGATGCGGCGGACAGCCAGGAGTCGGTGGCCAGCGACGCCTTGGTGATACCCATAAGCGCCGGACGACCGACGGCCGGACGGCCACCGTTCTTGACGATGTTGCGGTTGATCTCGCGGAAGCGGGCGTTGTCCACCAGCTCACCCGGCAGCAGGTCGGTGTCGCCGGAGTCGATGATGGTCACGCGACGGGTCATCTGGTGCACGATGACCTCGATGTGCTTGTCGTGGATATCCACACCCTGGGAGCGGTACACGGTGTGCACTTCCTCCACGATGTTGACCTGGCGCGCGCTTGCCGAGGATGGTGAGGATCTTCTTGGGGTCCACAGAACCTTCGACCAGCTGGGTGCCGACCTTGATGTGGTCGCCGTCGGCAACCTTGAGCGGCACGCGCTTGGAGACCTGGTAGGTGATCGGCTTGATCACGCCGTCTTCCTTCGGTGCGCCGGAATCGGCGTCCGGGGTCAGGATGATCTGGCGACCGCGATCGTTCTCCACGATCTTGATGCTGCCGGCGAACTCGGTGATCGGGGCCTCACCCTTCGGGGTGCGGGCCTCGAAAAGCTCGGTGACACGGGGAAGACCCTGGGTGATATCGGAGGCCGCGGCCACACCACCGGAGTGGAAGGAACGCAGCGTCAGCTGGGTACCAGGCTCACCGATGGACTGGGCGGCGACGATACCGACGGTCTCGCCGACATCGACCAGCTTGTTGGTGGCCAGGGACCAGCCGTAGCACTTGGCGCACACGCCGCGCTTGGACTCGCAGGTCAGCACGGAACGGCACTTGACTTCCTCGACGCCGTGGGCCACGAGGTCGTTGAGCACGTCCATGGACAGGGCGTCGTCGCGCTTGTACAGCACGGTCTGTCCGTCGGCCGGGTCGATGACGTCGGCGGCGAGCAGACGGGAGTACGGGCCACCGTCGGCGGCCTTGACGAGCACCAGGTTGCCGTCGTTGTCGCGCTCGGCGACGCGGATGGGCAGACCGGCCTTGGTGCCGCAGTCCTCTTCGCGCACGATGACGTCCTGGGAGACGTCGACCAGACGACGGGTCAGGTAACCGGATTCTGCGGTACGCAGTGCGGTATCGGCCAGACCCTTACGTGCACCGTGCTGGGAGATGAAGTACTCCAGCACGGACAGGCCGTCGCGGTAGTTGGACTTCACAGGACGAGGAATGATCTCACCTTCGGGTTAGCCACGAGGCCTCGCATACCTGCAATCTGGTTGATCTGCATCATGTTGCCTCGTGCACCAGACTGCACGATGATGGCCAGGTTGGAGGTCGGGTCGAACTTCTCCTCGACTTCCTTGGACACTTCGGCGGTGCACTCGGTCCACAGGTCGATGAGTTCCTGACGGCGAGCTTCCTCGGTCAACAGACCCATCTCGTAGTTGGCGTTGACCTTGTCGGCCTTGGCCTCGTACTCGGCGATCTTCTCGTCGCGCTCGGGCGGCTCGTTCACGTCGGAGAACGCGAAGGACACGCCGGACCACGGTGCGCGGGTGAAGCCGAGATCCTTCAGGGCATCCAGCGTGGCGGCCACCTGCTGGGTGGAGTAACGCATGGCGATGTCATCGACGATCTTGGACAGACGGCCCTTGGCCACCTGCTCGTTGACGAACGGGTAGTCGGTCGGCAGGGTCTCGTTGAACAGGATGCGGCCGTAGGAGGTGGCGAACAGCACGGTGCCGTCGTGGAAGCGTTCTTCCTTGACGACCTCGTCCTCGCCTTCGCGCGGGTCGAGCACCTTGACTTCGCCGGGCTCCCAGTTCTTCGGCAGCACGAAGCTCTCGGGCAGGCGGATGAGCACCTTGGCCTGCATGTCGATCTCGTGGCGGTCGAGGGCCATTTCGGCCTCTTCCAGCGAGGAGAACACGCGGCCCTGGCCCTTGACGCCTTCCAGCACGGTGGACAGGTAGTACAAACCGAGGATCATATCCTGGCTCGGCATGGTCACGGTGTGGCCGTCGGCCGGCTTCAGGATGTTGTCGGAAGCCATCATCAGCGAGCGGGCCTCGGCCTGGGCTTCGGCGGAGAGCGGCAGGTGGACTGCCATCTGGTCACCATCGAAGTCGGCGTTGAAGGCGGCGCAGGCCAGCGGCGGCAGGTGGATGGCCTTGCCTTCCACCAGGATCGGCTCGAATGCCTGAATACCCAGACGGTGCAGCGTAGGTGCACGGTTGAGCAGCACGGGGTGCTCGGAGATGACCTCCTCGAGCACGCCCCACACTTCGGCGTCGCCGCGGTCCACAAGACGCTTGGCGGACTTCATGTTCTGCGCATAGTTCAGGTCCACGAGGCGCTTGATGACGAACGGCTTGAACAGCTCGAGGGCCATCGGCTTCGGCAGACCGCACTGGTGCATGCGCAGGGACGGGCCGACCACGATCACGGAACGGCCGGAGTAGTCGACTCGCTTACCGAGCAGGTTCTGACGGAAACGACCCTGCTTACCCTTGAGCATGTCGGACAGGGACTTCAGCGGACGGTTGGAGGCACCGGTGACCGGGCGACCACGACGGCCGTTGTCGAACAGGGAGTCGACGGCTTCCTGGAGCATGCGCTTCTCGTTGTTGAGCATGATTTCAGGGGCGCCGAGCTCGATCAGTCGCTTCAGACGGTTGTTACGGTTGATCACACGGCGGTACAGGTCGTTGAGGTCGGAGGTGGCGAAGCGGCCACCGTCGAGCTGGACCATCGGGCGCAGGTCCGGCGGGATGACCGGGATCACGTCGAGCACCATGGCCTCCGGCTTGTTGCCGGTGGTCAGGAAGGCGTTGACGACCTTGAGGCGCTTCAGGGCCTTGGTCTTACGCTGTTCGGAAGCGTCCTTGATCTCCTCGCGCAGTTCCTTGGAGATGGTCTCCAGGTCGAGGGACTGCAGGCGCTTCTTGATGGCTTCGGCGCCCATGCAGCCGTCGAAGTAATCGCCGTAGCGGTCCTGCATCTCGCGCCACAGGTCCACGTCGTCGACCATGTCGCCGGGCTTGAGCTTCTTGAACTTGTCGAAGACGGCGTCCACACGGGCGATCTGGTCGTTGTAGCGGGTGCGGATGGCAGCCATATCACGCTCGGCACCGTTACGCAACTTGGTGCGGGCCGGGCCCTTGGCCTCGCCGGCCTCCTCAAGGGCGGCGAGATCCTCTTCGACCTTCTTGGCGCGGGCTTCAATGTCGGAGTCACGGCGCTGCTCAAGGCGCTTGATCTCGGAATCGAACTCGTCCTGCAGGCCGGGCAGATCGTTGTGACGCTCGTCTTCGTTCACCTCGGTGACCATGTAGGAGGCGAAGTAAATCACGCGCTCCAGGTCCTTCGGGGTGACGTTCAGCAGGTAGCCGAGGCGGGAAGGCACACCCTTGAAGAACCAGATGTGCGTCACCGGGGCGGCGAGCTCGATGTGGCCCATGCGCTCACGGCGCACGCGGCTGCGGGTCACTTCGACGCCGCATCGCTCGCAGACGATGCCCTTGAAGCGCACGCGCTTGTACTTGCCGCAGGCGCACTCCCAGTCACGGGTCGGGCCGAAGATCTGTTCGCCGAACAGACCGTCCTTCTCAGGCTTCAGCGTACGGTAGTTGATGGTTTCAGGCTTCTTGACCTCACCGTGGCTCCAACCACGGATGTCATCGGCGGTGGCAAGGCCGATGCGAATCTTGTCAAATGCGTTGACGTCCAGCACTTGTTAATCCGTTTCTGTTCTTGAGACCTTCCCAAGCTCCCCTTGTCAGGGGAGCTGTCAGCCAAGGCTGACTGAGGGGTAGTGCAAACCGGAAAGGTCTCTGTACGTTATTTATTTCACGTTGGCGGAGCTACACGCGGCGTATTGACCGCATGCAGCCCGAGGGATCACTGGTATTCGGGCTCTTCGGCCTTCTGGTCTTCCTTGGCGGCCGCGTCGGGGCGGGCGCCGATGTTGAAGCCGAGGTCGTCAGCGGAGCTGGCCGGATCGTCATCCTCATCCTTCATGTCGATGGCCACGCCTTCGGCGTTGAGCACTTCGACGTTCAGGGACAGGGACTGCATTTCCTTCAGGAGCACCTTGAACGACTCGGGGATGCCTGCCGGCGGCAGGTTATCGCCCTTGACGATGGCACCGTAGACACGCACGCGGCCGTCGACGTCATCGGACTTGGTGGTCATCATCTCGTGCAGCGTGTAGGCGGCGCCGTAGGCCTCAAGGGCCCACACCTCCATCTCGCCGAAGCGCTGGCCACCGAACTGGGCCTTACCACCGAGCGGCTGCTGGGTGATCATGGAGTACGGGCCGGTGGAACGAGCATGAATCTTGTCGTCGACCAGGTGGTGCAGCTTCAGCATGTACATGTAGCCAACGGAAATCGGCTTGGTGTACGGCTCACCGGTACGGCCATCGAACAGGGTGGCCTTGCCGTCGGGGCCGACCAGACGGTCGCCGTCGCGGTTCGGCAGCGTGGTGGACAGCAGGCCCTTCAGGACCTCAGGCTTGACACCGTCGAACACCGGGGTGGCGACCGGGGTGTTCGGCTCGGCCTTCTCGGCACCGGACGGAATCAGCTTCTTCCACTCGGCTTCCAGATTCGGATCCAAAGAGATGTCCCAACCGGAGTGAGCAATCCAGCCGAGGTGCAGTTCGAGCACCTGGCCAAGGTTCATTCGGGAAGGCACACCCAGCGGGTTCAGCATGATGTCGACCGGAGTACCGTCAGCCAGGAACGGCATGTCCTCTTCCGGCAGGATGCGGGAGATGCAGCCTTGTTGCCGTGGCGGCCGGAGAGCTTGTCGCCCACCGTGATCTTACGGTGCTGGGCGATGTAGACGCGGATCATCTGGTTGACGCCGTTGGGCAGCTCGTCGCCGTCCTCCTCGGCATCCTCACGGGTGATTTCCTTGACGCCGATGACGGTACCGGTCTCGCCGTGGGGCACGCGCAGGGAGGTGTCACGCACCTCGCGGGACTTCTCGCCGAAGATGGCGCGCAGCAGGCGCTCCTCCGGGGTCAGCTCGGTCTCGCCCTTAGGAGTTACCTTTCCTACCAGGATATCTCCCGCACGGACCTCCGCGCCGATGCGGATGATGCCGCGCTCATCCAGGTCTTTCAGGCATCCTCGCCCACGCCCGGCACATCGCGGGTAATCTCTTCCGGTCCCAGCT